>Ga0154020_10003003_pt1 | contig 20482 bp, 18 predicted proteins | sample Klosneuvirus_201_FD_109709 | JGI IMG/M metagenome (GOLD analysis project Ga0154020, IMG submission 109709) | Active sludge microbial communities from wastewater, Klosterneuburg, Austria - Klosneuvirus_20160825_MG | ecosystem: Engineered > WWTP > Aerobic digester > Activated sludge | place... | reverse complement strand
TTGGTGGTGATAACAATTGGGGCGGCTACGGCGACAAGCTTGATTGTGTCTTCTCTGAAAGCGAATTTATTTAATAAAGACTCTTTAGTAGCGCTAAATCTGGCGCAGGAGGGAATCGAGTATATGAGAAATGTGCGCGATACTAATTGGATAAAATTTAGTGCTGATACTCAAGGATGTTGGAATACTAAACCAGAAGTAACTGAATGCTCCCCTGCTAATTTGATAGGGCAGGCTGTAGGTGATAAGGGCTATTCACTTGGAGATAAATTGGGGATGGCGGTTGGGACGAAGTTGGATTTGAGTGATGGGGTTGGGGTCACTGAGAAGAATTATATATTGGGCTACTTTGATTTGAACACACTTGAAGATAGTGATGGAGTAGAAAAAAAGGATTCTGGTAATAAATCAAATTTGCTAGATGATTATGATTTTATTGGGAGCTTTTATGGAGCGTCTACAAAAGTAGATGATAGTAAGTTTTATCGAAGTATAGAGGTGGATTATAAAAATATTGCAGCGACTTCTCCTTGGACAGTTACGCCGGCAGTAAGTCCTGATACGGCAGATATGATGGTTGTAACATCCACAGTGCAATGGAAAGATGGTCCGACGGTTCATCAAGCAAAACTTAGCAGTGCTTTAAGCCGTTATAAATAATGATTAAAAAAAATTTTAAAAAAAGTCGAGGTTTAACTCTAGTAGAAATACTGGTGGCGGTTTCATTGTTTAGTACTGTGGGCTTGATGGCTTTGACGGTGTTTATAAATATCACCAGAATTCAGGGCAGGTTGGCGCTGGAAAATGCTATTTATGAGGATGCACGTTTTATGATGGAGAGAATTTCGAGGGCTATTCGGAATAATGCCATAGATTATGAAGAATATTTTAATAAGGGAGTGAGTCCGACTAATGAATATGGGAAACTTTATGGATGTTATGCAGCTCAGTTTTATAATCCCGGACAAGGAGTTGCAGCAGGAGTGGAAGTGCCTGGGACAGGAAAACTGGGGGCGCAGTGTAGCGATGGAAGCTTATACAATGGGCAAGAATGCGTTGTTTTTAAACCATCAATAGATATAAATACTGGGATGTATCCTTACAGAGGGGCATCGATGCCTGTCCCAATTGATTCAACGGCATTTTGCCCGCAATATTTAAATGGTCCGCTGGCTAGCTGCACTGTGTCCACATCAGCGACGAAACCTGAACTTTATTTGATCAATAAAGATGGGACAGTGAAAACCTTTTTTGCTAAAAAAATTGTTAAAAAGATCCCTAGTAATGATGAATTTGCTTTGGCGATGTTTGAGAAAATGAGTGTTGATAAAAATAGCGATGGTATAAATGAGACTTGGAAAGGGTGCGCTTTAGATAATCCCCTATGTTGCACTAGTGAGTATGATTGTAAGGATTTAGTTACACTTGAGTCCTCCTTGACCAGTGGAGATGTCTATAAGGGATTTGTCCCACTAAGCCCATTGCGAAGTAATGTCACGAAATTAGAATTTCAAATAATGCCTACTGAGGACCCTCGTAAGGCTTTTGCTGAGCCGAGTTATATCTCTCAACCGCGAGTCCGAATCACACTTTCTGTGCAACCAAGTGCTGCGCAATTAAATCGCTTTGGAAATCCGCCTAAAGCAGATATACCAACAATTGTCTTGCAAACCACTGTTTCTTCACGTATTCAGAGTGAAGTAAAAAGCTATTTAGGCCCTGATACTTATGCAATGGGGGCAGCTTGTCAGCTTACAAATTAATACGGAAATTTCTGGAATGCTAACTCTTGTGATACAGACAGTGATTAATAGAATAGATATTGCTTTGTTGCGTGACGATATTTTGTTGGCGCATGAAAGTTGGGTATCGGAGAAAGATGAGGTGAAAAAAGTTGTTCCAGCTCTTGAATCAGTGTTTAAAAAATCGGGTTTTGTCTGGGCTGACTTGTCTCAGATTGTGGTGGTCGTGGGGAAAGGAAATTTTTCCTCTACTAGAATTGGTGTGACTATTGGGAATATTTTGGGAATGGCAACTGAGGCTCAGATATTTGAATTGGAAATGGAAGGTGATTTTGATCTAGGGAAACTACTGGAATGTGTGGAAAATAAATTTAAAGAAGGATGGGAGCCGAGCCCTCTGGCCAAGCCTGTTTATAGAAGTGAACCGATGATTTCTCCAAGTAAAAAGAAAAACTTTACGAATTAATATGCTTTATATAATTGCAACTCCAATTGGGAATTTGGAAGATATTTCTGCTAGAGCTCTGCGGATATTGCAGGAGGTTGATTTGATTGCGGCTGAGGACACCAGGACTTCCGGAGTGTTGTTGAAAAAATATCAAATCACTACGCCGATGACTTCTTTTCACTCATATAGTGATGATAGAAAAGTTCAAGAATTGGTGGAAAAGTTAGTGGCAGGAAAAAAGGTGGCTTTGATTTCTGATGCTGGAACGCCGGGTATTTCTGATCCAGGTTTTTTGTTGGTGAGAGCGGCGAGGGCGGCTGGAGTAACTGTATGTCCGATCCCTGGTGCTTCGGCTTTTTTGGCGGCTTTATCTGCTAGCGGGCTACCTATTAATCACTTTTTATACTTGGGGTTTTTGCCGATGAAAAAGGGCCGACAAACAATGCTGAAAAAATTACAGGATGAAGAAAATACAATTGTGTTTTATGAATCTCCGCATCGCATAATTAAAACTTTGCGTGAATTTTCTGAGTATTTTCCGGAGAGAAGGTTGGTGGTGGCGCGTGAGATTACCAAGATTTTTGAGGAATTTGCTAGTGGTAGCGCGGCGGAATTGCTAGAGCATTTCAGCAAGAAAAATCCCAAAGGGGAATTTGTGGTGATAATGGCTGGAAAGGATTTTCGGGAGGATAATGGTAGAAAACTTGATGAGGAGGATTAGCGGCGGCGACGTGGTGATCTTTTATTATGCGGGAATTTGCCTAGTTCTCGGCGTTTTACATATAACCTGCTTAACTCAGTGCGAGTTGCGTTGGTCACGTTAGAAATTTCCTCAGGAGATAGATCTCCTTTTTCGGCAAAGCCACGTAGCTTATCAGAAAGCTGTTTAATAGAAGTTTTAATTGGCTCCAAGGCTCTTTCTCGGCCTCTGTGTTTAGGAGATCTTTTGTTGTTTTTTGCCCTGCCTCCGGCTTCGAATGGTAATGATTTCATATGTTTTTTTGTTTTTTTTTAATTGGGCTAATTATTTAGCCTGGGAAATTTCTGTGCCTTGATAATAATATTTGATAATTTCTTGGAAGGTTTTGCCTTGGTTGGCGAGGGCTGTTGCTCCACAACCTGAGAGGCCTACACCGTGACCGGAGAAGGCTGAAGAGATACACATGGAGTCGTCAACGCTGAGCAAGAATGGGGTGTCGGTCCAGCCCCATTTGTCTTTGGCGGAAATGGTACGTTTGCCGTCAGACTTGCTGAAATAAGGAGTTTTGATTAATTTGCCTTGATAAGTAACATATTGTCCGGCGGTTTCGGTGGCGAGGCGCGCCGTTTTGGGTGAGCGCGATTCAAAGGCATAGCCTAGATATTTTTGAGAATAATTGGGGTCGTCATTGAGGTCGAACGGCGCGCCTGGGAATTTGGTGGCAATATCCATATAGTAACGTGCATAGGTGCGAGCGATGACCATAATGGTTTTGATTTTTTCGTCTGGGGCTGTTGAGCCTTCTTCGGCTATGCCTTTGAGGTAATCCTCTAGAGGAAGCTCATTGATCAAATGCATTTCTTGATTATATATAACTGCTTCCAGCACTCCACGGAATTGATTATTGTTGGCTTTATCTCCCCAAGTATTTCGTCTCTCCCAATTATCTATTCTCATAATAATATCCGAACCGAATGGTACAAATCTTGGACGAGCGGAGACTCGATAGTTTTGTCCATTACCTAAAACTTGAAAGGCATTATCCTTGAATTCAATACTGACTTTTTGATCTGCTGAAAAAGTCGCTATTTTTTTGACTCCTTCAAAGAGACTAAATCCACCATTGGCAGAAATAATTGCAGGTGATCCGCGATAGGCTAGATCGATTCTAATTGAGCGAGGACTGGATGAAGTATCAAATTTGCTGCTGGCTATATTTGTAGATGAGCCGCTTATAACTGGAGTAGCTGCCGGTCGGAGAATTGGAGTTGGTGCGGGTGCTGGGGCTGGACCTCTGACTGATTCGGGCTCCCCTTCTTCGTCTGAACTAGAATTGTTTAATTGGCTGGAACTTCCAACTTGAACGCGTAAGAAAGTACTGCGATTGTTCATCCACTGAATGCCTTCAATAACCGGAGTGAAATATTCTTGATAAATTCCTTCCTGTGTTGGGACTTTTATTTGGAAGGTAAAATTACCACTTTCGCCCGGTGCTACATGCTCTTCTATGAGATTGGCCAGACGCGCTGAAGGATTAATTAATAATTTATTGAAATGATCACGAGGTTTATCGGCACCAAGCATCAGACGATTGTTGCCGTTTTTTTGCCAAGTGGAGGTACCTTTATTGCGCAGACGGACACTTACATCAATAATATCACCTTTTTTGAAATCATTTTTGCTATAAAGAATACTGAGTAATTCATAATCATATTGTAGCTTTGGAACTGGCGTTGAGACTTGTAAGCCAAAGCTGAGCGAGCTTCCTTTATTTACTCCATTAATAATTGGTTGGAGATTGACAAGCCCGGAGCCGCTGGAAGCTGTGGCGTTCAAAAGAAGTTTCACTTCTACACTTTCATTAGGTTGAACGTCTCTACCAACTGTGCCGGTGAGGATTTCCTGAGAATTACGAAGAAAGGTTTGAGCGGTTTGATTTGATTCAACACGGAAATACACACTCTTATCCCAAGTGGTTTTGCCGGTATTTTTAACTTTGAAATTAACTGTTTTTTTGGTGTTTGGGTTGAGAGTGACTACTGGAGCACCTGTACCTGCCCAACTAAATCCATTGTTGGTATTGGTACTTTGCGAAGTTGAATTGGAAATTTGCGCTTTTGCTAATTTGCGAATAACTGGCAACATTGCATATAAGCGATCTCCAGGGCAAGAAGTCGACATAATATCGCGATGCCCCATGACATTGGAATAAGTTTCTCCTCGGAATACTGAAGTCCCTTCCGTGTCTATATTATATTTTTCGGCTTTTTCCTTGATCAGAGACGTAAGTGCAGTCAGAACTGCTTCAGGTGGATCCTGGTCTTGATAATTGCCTAGAATGGCAATACCAATCGATCCATGATTACCTCGGCCGGCATGGGCTCCAACCACCATTTCTCCTCCAAAGCGCCCTTCATAAATATTCCCCTGCTGATCGATAATATAGTTGTAGCCTATATCACCCCAGCCTTTGGAAAGTGAATGCCAGATATAGATGTCACGAATGGCTTTTTTGGGATCATCGAGATTTTTGACAGTGGCGGTATGATGAATAACAATTTTTTTGATAGATTCAGGATAGCTGAGTGGCCAGGTAAATTGTCTGCCATTCTCGTCAGTTTCCACATGACGGCTCTCTCTCAATTCATCAGCGAATTTAGTATAATAGTCATCCTCTACTTTGATCAGATCAGGAGCTTTGCCATTTTCAACTGGATGATAAAGACGGACTCCCTCATCAGCTCCCCAATCGGAACGACTGATTATTTTTAGATCTGAAGCATTGGAAGTGTTGGCTGGTCTAGTGGTCGGTACAGATGGAGTAATAGTTCTTCTAACAGCTGTTGGTAAAACAACTGGGGATTCGGCTTGGCCAAGAAGATTGCTGGATTTAACTAATGGTGTTGGACGTGATTCAAATTTGCTGGAATCAAAGTCCTCTGGCAGATATTCTTGATTATCTAAACCTGTGGCTTCTCTGGACGCTAGCAGTAAATCGGTTTTTTGGCCCGGGGTTCCGCCATTGATAAAAGTAAATTTGAGCTCTTCCAGAATAGGGGTAGCACGGATAGACTCTGAATTCAAAGAAATTCTATACTGATAAGCATCAGCAAGATTGGTGGTGAGAAATGTTGATACTTTATTTCGGTTGGTACTGTCGTCCTTTTCATCAATTGAAGGTTCTAAAAGATACCAATCAGAATATTTCCCATTACTTTTGAGTCTAACTTCAATTTGTAAACTTGTTCCTGAAGGCAAAACTTGCTCCCAAGTTGCTCCCAAGCTGGAAAACTCAATTGGAGCTGACTTTTCAGGAGAAAGATAAGTGACTTTTGGTTCATAAACTGCAGGCGTACTTACTGCGACCTCTCTGTAAAATGGTTCTACAGGCTTGGCGGCTATTTTTGACTGAGCAAAAGCCACCTGAGAAAAGGTAGATAAAGCCAGAATTAAAACACTTAAAGTAACTGAGAATTGGCAAAATTTGTGGGAAGATTTATTTCTAAACATTGATGACGATTATTTATCTAGGAATTATACCATAAAAATACCCTAAATATAATTGCGGGAAGGCGCTTTGGCTTGACACCTCTACTTACTAATGAGGAATAGAAAAACCCTACCTTTGCTGATATAAAGCTAGAGGTAGGGTTTTGGGGAATCGTCTTTAACAGGTTTAAAGCTTATTTTCGGAGTAAAGTCGCGTCCTTTTCCAGGCTGGTTTTCAGTTTGGAAAGGAATTGGGCCATGTCTGCTCTGCTAGAAAAGTCTTGAATAGTACTGGCTGTGAATTGATTTTTGGAGATTAAATTGTATTTAATTCCAAAGGCGATGGCTTCATACATCCAAACTTTACCTGGTTCGCTCTTATACTTGAGCGCGAAAGCAGGTAATTCACTATCTGATGTACTGGCAGTTTTTCCAACTAGTGAGGTAATAGCTTGTTTGAATAATGAGAGCATTTCTATATAAGTAATATTTTCGAGAGGAGCTAAAGTGACTTCACCTGTAGCATTGTCTATACGTCCCTTTAATGTTCCGGAAGCGTAAACACTCTTGAAATCACTGCGTTCCTGGCTAGAATAGGTGATGATTTCTTTTGCATCAACCAACTCTTTGTACCAGTCGGTAGAGAGATTTCTGACTTTGAAACGTAAAGGCAATTTTTGCTCTTGAATAAATTCATTGAGCATTCTTTGAATTGCCAAAGCAGTGGTATATCGAACTTGGAGCGTGTCGGGTGATTGATCGGCTTTAAAGGTGTCGCCCAGGGCTTGTAAATCCTTACAATAAGCGGAATTTGGACCTTCAGCTAGATAGAAAGTTCGGCCCTCTACAATACAAGGTTGTGGAGATGCAACGGCGGCTGGTTTTGGAGCTGGGACAGCTGGTGCTGGAGCTACAGGTGTTGGCGCTGGGGTAGGTGCTGGACTCCAAAGTGCCGGCGGATTTGGTTGTGTTGGAGCGGGTGCTGGGCTTGGTTGTGCTGCAACTGGTGCTGGAGTTGGACTAAGGATTGATGGTGGATTTGGTTGCGTTGGAGCAGGCGCAGGACTTGGTTGTGCTGCAACTGTCGCTGGAGCTGGCTCTTGTTTTACAGGCTGCTCTTCTATTGATGGTTTTACTGGCTCTGTAGTAGGAACTTTCTCTTCTATGGCAGGTACTGGTTTAGTTGGTTTTTCTAAAGAGCTTGGCTTTTCTTCAACAGCTTTTTCCTCTATGAGAACCTCTTGCTCAATTAGTTTTTCTTCTATGACAGGTTCTGATTCGATAGTTTTGTCTTCTGGCGCAGGTTCTTGTTCAATGACTTTTTCTTCCGTAGGACTTTGCTCAATTGGCTTTACTTCTTCTTGTGGTACAGTTTGCTGACCGCCACTATATAAATATAATTTAAAACTGGCGAACTCATTTTTTTGTTCTAATTTTGGATCATCTATATAGATAGCCACCAAATACTTTCCATCAGCTTGGCTGGAGAGCTCATTTAATGAAAATATATTATTGGAATCCAGATTTACTTTTAGCGTGCTGGAAGAGTTTTCTTCAGTAACAGCTGACGCGGTATCTCTTTCTAAAAAGGCTTTTTCTTTTGCAGTAGCCTGTTCTTGCTCTGTAACATTGGCTTTTTCATTTTTACTGGATGGATCAACCAGCTGGAAGTAAGCCCTCTCGGCAAATCCTTTGGCCTCATTGGTTTTAAGTTCGGACTGTTCGAGAACAATTTGATCTTTTTTAAGCACAACAGGTAAATCCTTATCTACCATCAAGGCATAAGTTTTACCATCTCTGGCGGTTATTTTCATAATTTCTGTATCCAATATTTGTCCAGACTCATTGAGGAAAGCAGAATTAATTGTCGATAACTTGGAAAGGGAACCGGTATAAAGTCCACCTTGATTGAAAGTAACTGCAACTCCGATAGCAGCGGCGACGCCCACTACACCAAGCCCAGCAAGCCAAATCTTTTTATTTTGCATATTTTTTTATTTAATTAATCTTGTTATTATACACTATTTCTAGCTTCCGTCAAAGCTTCGCGCCTGAAGGATTGCTTTTGGCTTGCTTTTGGGGATTCACTTAGTATATTTAGAGAGTAGCAGTATAGAAGAAAGAAATATTTTTAATTTATGGCCACCGCATATAACGTGAAGTTCAAGAAATTGAACTCTTCTGGTAAGGTTTTGGTTGAAAAAGAAGGCGAAATTGTATTTGACCGCAAATATTTGCGGCTCAAAGGCAAGGGCGCGAATGATCATGGAGAAATTATCAACTTTACCGACATCAAGGAAACAAAAGCAGATAAAGATAGGTTTTTGTTTACGACTTTCAACAAAGAACAATTTGATTTGTGTCGATTCAGCGATAGTGTGGAGAATTTTTTGACTGACTTTTATCGCATTAAAAACGAATTTTTTGCGGAGAACTTATTTATGCGTGTGGGAATGTTGATTGGCCAGTTTGACTGTAGCGTAGAAGTAGCTAATCAATTTGGAAAATCTCTAAATAAGGGAGTTTCCAGTGTACAATTTTACGAAGAAAGCATTCTTTTTATGCCTCGATGCTCTGATGCTTTCTCGATAAATATTAATTTCATGAAATTCCATCAATTCATGGATGATGAGTATTTGCTGCAGATTGAAACTGATAGCGGAACCAAAATTAACGTATCGAGACTGGGATCTCACTTTGAAGAGGCTCGCGAAGTTTTGGAGGGTTGTCTGGAAAAACTCTATCAAAGAGTTTTGAATCAATTGAATCAAGTTCTCACAGGTTTTTCACTTTCAACATTGCTAAAGCTTGCCTATGCCATCAAAGATGGAAAAGCTATAGAAGTCACCGCTTTAAAGAAATTTGATGCAGCGTTACCCGCTAAAGTTATGGAATTAGCTTTTGCCGGAAACCCTGATTTGGAGAAGAGAATACAATTTTTACGCAGTTTGGATAAAGACGAAAAGTTTTATGTAGGATTTTCATTATTTGACGACAAGGAATCAAGAGATGTGAAAGCAAAGGCCTGGTTTCTCTGTGCACTCCCCTCTCTAAATACAATTGTGATGGGGATTAGTAATAGCCCAAATGATCGTCGGGTATTTTTCTTTAGAATTGTAATGGAACAAGGTATTGCTTCAGACAAGCTGGAAGGTAAAGTCTTGGAAATAAATCAATGCATGGTGATGTTTGACTATGACTTGGGGCCCTTGCTAAAAGATAAAAATGAATTGAGAAAAACTAAATACCGGGTGGCGATTTTACGAATGGCGTTTTTAAGACTGTTTAGAAGGTCACTTTTAGGCTATAGTCAGGCGCTGGATCTGGAAAAATTCAAAGATGACACCAATCGCTACTTTATGCTGGCAAAGGTTATGAAGAAACCATTACTTCGACACAGACAGATGTTCAAACCGGTTCTGAGATAAAAGTTTTGGGTTTGGTTGGACGAATGAAAGTGGTAGAATTTTATTGAGATATTAATTAATTGAAAAACTATGACAGCACATATTACAGATGCCAGTTTTGAAGCAGAAGTTTTGAAATCAGACCTACCAGTGTTGGTGGACTTTTATGCAGAGTGGTGCGGACCATGCAAAATGATGGCGCCAGGTCTAGATAAATTAAATAATGAGTATGAAGGGAAATTTAAAATAGTTAAATTGGATATTGATCAAAATGAAAAGAATCGAGATGAGTTTCAAATTCGAAGCATTCCTACTTTGATTTTTTTCAAAGATGGAAAACCTGTAAATCAATTAGTAGGTTACAAAAGTGAGGAAGCACTTCGACAACAAATTGAAATTATTTTGAGTGGAGGAAAATCGGCTTAGAAAATAATTTCTGAATTTAAAATATTGAAGACTGTTCGGATTTTTCCCGGGCAGTTTTTTTTTCGGCTATTAATGGGCTAGAAGATTTCACTTTTCCTTTCGGAGATTTTTGAGCTTTATTTGCTGCAGCAAAGGCCAATTCATCACATAGGTTATTTAGTCTATTGTTGGCGTGAGCTTTGACCCAGAATATTTTGAAATTAATTTTTGGAATTAATTTATCTATCTCCATCCACAAATCTTGATTGGCTTTTTTTTTCCAACCTTGATTGATAGTTTGCACTAATAAATTCGAATCAGAATTTATTTCTATTTGATGCAAAGGAAAATTTTTATATAAATATTTTAGTGATTCCAAAAAAGCAGTCATCTCCATTCGATTATTTGTGGTCTGAAAATCAGATCCAGAATGCTTGAAAAAAACTTTTTGCGACGCTGTATCTTTCCCTTCTGCAAGCAGAAAAGCCCAACCACCTGGCCCAGGATTTCCGAGACAACTTCCATCTGTGTAAACTATTATTTTAGTCAAAAATATTTATTAATTTCTTTTTAATCTTAGCAGCTATACAGAAAAATACAGCGATATTTTGTTGCTATTTTTGTCAAAGTTTTGTTATAGTATTTTTGATTTTGGAATTACCAAAACAAATTTAATCCCTTAAGCAAAACAAAATATGGCAGCAAAAAAGAAAGCCAAAAAGGTTGTTAAAAAAGTAGCCAAGAAAGCAGTAAAGAAACCAGCTGCAAAAAAGGTTGCTAAAAAAACTGCCAAGAAGAAGAAATAATTAGGATCACAAATTCCTAGTTTAGAAAGCCCTAATTCAAAAAAGGGCTTTTTTAAATGTTTTTTGCTCTTCAGAGTGATGGCTCTATGCTACAATTGCAGTGTGCTTTATAGATGTATCTTTAGATGAATAAAAAAAATAACAAACAGAAAGGTAAGTCTTCCAAAAAAGATGCGGAATTGGAATTTAAAAAAGCTGAGAGACGAGAAGAAGTTGGAGTAAATAATGCCAAGCTTACTTCCAAGAAAAAAACTGAAGATAAAATTGAATTAAAAGATTCGGTCGAAAATGTTTTTTTGCCTATAAAAGTTATTGGCACTGCAGCTAGTGAAGATTTGTCTCCGGCAAAAAAACCTGCAGGCAAATGGAAGCGTTATTCCGAGCAGTTAGCTTATCAGTTTGGAAATCTTTTTACTCCATTGAAATGGGTGATCTATATTTTAGGTGGCCTATTGATACTAGGATTTGTTGGTTTTATGATTATCTGGTTGATCTGGGGTAGAGACCTACCTGATGTTCGTAAATTAAAAGAAGCAAATTTTGCAGAAACCACTACTATATATGATCGCAATGGAAATGTTCTTTATCGTATTTATGGCGAAGAAAATAGAATTTATGTACCACTGAGCAAGATCAATCAAAAAGTTATTGATGCTACTATATCTATAGAAGATAAAAATTTTTACAGTCATTTTGGATTTGATGCTATAGGAATTATTCGTGCTCAGCTGAATAATTTAAATGAAGAAAATAATTTACAAGGAGCTTCGACAATCACACAACAGTTGGCAAGAAACCTTTATCTTTCTCCGGAACAATCATTTGATAGAAAAATTAAAGAGCTGGTTTTGTCTTTGGAGATTGAGTGGTATTACACGAAGGATGAAATATTGGAGATGTATTTCAATAAAATCCCTTATGGATCAAATGCATTTGGAATTGAGGCGGCAGCAAAAACCTTTTTTGGAAAACCATCTTCTGAATTAAATTTGGTTGAAGCAAGTATATTGGCTTCTCTGCCAAAGGCTACTTCCCGCTATTCTCCATATAGTTCACATGTAAAAGAGTTAACCGGATATTGTAAAGTGGAGACTTGTGAATCACCTGAAGATGGAAATTATGTTTGGGGACGCAAAGATTATGTTTTACAAAGGATGCTGGAAGACAACAAGATTAGTTATGATGAATTTATTCAAGGATGGCGCGATGGATTCGATGTAAAATTTCAAGAGTTGAAACATGCGATTAAATCTCCACATTTTGTTTTTTATGTGAAGGATTATTTGGAAAAAAAATATGGGCAAGAATTAGTTGAGAGTGGAGGGCTCGAAGTAATTACAAGTTTAGATACTGCTTTACAGGAAAATGCAGAAAAAATTATAGCAGAGAGTTATGAAGGAAATGTGAAAAAATATGGAGCCAACAATGCAGCGTTAGTTGCTTTGGATCCAAAAACAGGCGGAGTTTTGGCGATGGTGGGGTCTGTTGATTATTGGAATCCGCAAATTGATGGACAGGTAAATATAACTACAAGTTTGAGACAACCGGGGTCTACTTTCAAACCGCTGGTTTATGCAAATGCTATAGAGAATGCAGGAATTGGTTCAGGGACAATTTTGGGGGATTATAAAACAAAATTTGGAGATAATTATATTCCCAATAATTCCGATAATTCTTTCAAAGGAAAAATGTCTATTCGTTCGGCTATTGCTCAGTCCAGAAATATTCCGGCAATCAAAGCTTGGTATGTTGGTGGTGAAGAACAGAAACTGCTGGATTTCCTGGATAAAGTGGGCGTAAGTAGTTTGCGTGAATTTAAAGATAGATATAATAGTAATCCTGATCGTAAATGGGACTTTAGTTATGGACCATCTATGGCGATTGGAAGTGGAGAAGTGAGACTTATTGATTTGGCAGGAGGTTATGCGTCCTTTGCTAATAATGGCAGATTTAATCCAGTAAATCCTATTTTGGAAATTCGAGACAGAAATGGAAATGTGTTGGAAAAATATCAGGACAAGGGAGTGCAAGTAATGAGACCGGAAACAGCTTATGTTATTAATTCAATTTTATCTGATATTCTGGCGCGGCCTGCTGGATCATGGAGGAATGTACTGACTATTCCGAATCAGAATTTGGCATCCAAAACAGGAACGTCTAATAAAAAAGTAGGGAAGATCAATTATCCCAATAACTTGCTGACTTTGAGCTATACGCCCACAATACTATCTGCAACTTGGGTGGGGAATTCTGATGGGAAGCAGACATCTGTGCGCGCATGGGGGGAATTTACGGCTGCACCGATCAATAAAGCCTTTTTGGAAATGGCCTTGAAAGATAAGCCAATGGTGGACTACGATAGACCAGCTGGGATTATACAGGTAGGGAAAGAGGTCTATCCGCCTAATTGGGATAAGAAAAAGAATTATGACGCTCCGTTCAAGCCATTAATACGCAAGGATTGTAATGCAGAAGAGCGAGAGAAGGACCCCGGCTTGTGCAAAAGCAAAGAAGAGCAGGAAAAATCTGATATAGCCAAGGAGGAAGCTTTGAAGAATAATGTAGAAAAACCTATTGGAAATAAACCAGCTCCCCTACCATCAAGCTCCAAACCGAATTAATTTACGAGTTAAGAAAAAAATTTTATGAAGAATGTAGGACTTTTGAGCAAAGATGTTATTACTAAAACAAGGGTGTTGGAAGCAATGGAAGATCAGGGGTATCAACTTACTATTATAAATAGTTCTGTTTTTGACTCCAGTGGGTTTGATGTGTTGATGGTGGATTTGGATGATCCTACAGCGATGTTGGTGTTAAAAAATCACGCACATAAATCAATTGCTTTTGCTTCAGCCAATGATGAGGATAAATTAAAAGCGGCAAGACAAGCTGGATGCGAAAGGGTTTATAAGCATGGAGAGTTTTTCAAAAAAATTCTGCCAAAATTCAAAATTTAAGCTGTTTTCACGAGTAAAACAATGAATGATCAAATGGAGATTATCAAAAGTAATTTACAAACAGCCTCGAAGAGACGGCAGAAATATGTAGAGTCGCATCAGTTGAGTGCGTATAGGCTGGCCACCCAAGAAGAATTGGAGCTGCCTTTGGCTGTTGATATATATAGTGGGAGTGCGGTTTTGCAGATTTATGATGAATATTTCGATCAGGCGGGAATTGATGAGGTGAAAAAAGCGCTCAATGCAGATTTTGGTATAAATGAATTTTTTGAAAAACGTCGATATCGCCTAAAAGAAGCTCCAGAGGCGGGAGGGAATTTGAAAGAGCCAGCTGTAGAGAAAGTAATTGATGAAAATGGACATAAGTTTTTGGTGAATTTGAATAATTATTTGGATACAGGGTTATTTTTGGATCATAGAGAAACGAGAGGGATGGTGCAGAAAATGGTGGCCGAGAAGGTGGCGGGGGGCAATAATGATGTGCAGGTTTTGAATTTGTTTGCTTATACTGGGTCATTTTCTGTTTATGCGGCTACTGGTGGAGCTGGTATGACGCATACGGTAGACTTGTCCAAGACTTATTGTGAGTGGGCGCGCCGCAATTTGGAGTTGAATGGGTGTGCGGAGGAGCGGAATTGGGTTTATCGGATGGATACTTGGGAATTTTATCGTTATGCGGCGCGCAAGGGCTTGAGCTTTGATTTGATAATTATTGATCCGCCAACTTTTTCTAGAAATAAAGAGAGTAATTTTTCAGTTCAGCGTGATCAGGAAAAGTTGATTGATGGAGCGGCTTCCCTGCTCCGGACTGGTGGAAAGATATTATTTTCCAATAATTGTTTGAATTTTGAGCTTGAAGCTGGCTTGGAACAGCGATATTTGATCAAAAATATACAGAATGAAACTATTCCGATGGATTTTTGGATAGATACTCTACATACAGAGTGGATGCAAAGTCAGAATCAGATACATAATTGCTTTATACTGGAAAAGCGGCCATAGACAAGGGATTTCGCCTCTAATGGAAGCCATTTTTGTTTTTTATTGCGCAAGAGCTTGAACTCAAGGGTTTTTTTGCTATAATCTCCTGGCAAAGAGAGAGCGCGGGTGTAGTACAATGGTAGTACAATAGCCTTCCAAGCTGAGGACAGGGGTTCGATTCCCCTCACCCGCTCCAAATGAAAATATTTATTGTATGTCTGACTGAAGCGATTTGCTTTGTGATTTTTACAATATATAATGGGCGAGTGGGTGATTATTTTGGTTTAGAAATAATATAAATTTTGCTGAGAATGAATTTTTTTGAAAAAATCTCATTTACTATTCAAGTACTGACTTTGGTGGCGGCTACTTATATTGGCATAACTCAAAACCAGATCAATACCAGACAAGCTAGCCTGCAGGATTATGTGGCTATTGCGGCTTCTCCAGATAATAGCGGGACAAAAATAACTTTACTCAATACTGGGAGGGCGAATTTGTATATAAATAAAATTGAGATTGGTAACGAAACTATGACCTATGATAGACCGCGTTTACTGGCCACAGGGACTTTGGAATCTTCTTATTACTGGATTAATCCCCCGGCGTCTTTGCCACTTGCTCAAGATTTTAATCTAAAAGTTTTTGTAACTGATGAATTTGGAACTAAATGGATTAGTGAACATGGTGGCCAGGTACATGAGTATTTTGCTGATGGAGACGAGAAAAGACCAAGCAGAGCTTTAAACATGTGGTCTTATCAGACTGAGAAAAAAATTTAAACTAGCGTAGCAAAATAATCTTTTATAGTCTCAGCCCGCCTGATGATTTGATAGCTACCATCATCCTTTAGTAAAAATTCTGCGTTGCGGAGTTTGCCATTGTAATTGAATCCCATGGAGTGGGCGTGGGCGCCGGCATCTTGAATTACGAGTAAATCCCCTGTTTCTATTTTTGGTAAATTTCTGTCGATGGCGAATTTATCATTATTTTCGCAGAGGCTTCCCACCACGTCATAAGTATTGGTGAGTGGAGAGTTTTCTTTTCCTAAAACTGTGATGTGGTGATAGGCGCCATACATGCCTGGTCGCATTAAATTGGCCATGGAGGCATCGACGCCTATATAATTTTTGTAGGTGTTTTTGAAATGGATTGCCTTGGTAATTAAATATCCGTGAGGGCCGGTTATCCAGCGACCATTTTCTGTGAAAATATGGATTTCTGGATGGCCAACTTTTAGTAAAATTTCATCATGATGTTTTTTGATTCCTTGTGCGACTTTTATAATGTCTAAAGAGTGCTGATCGGGTTGGTATGGTATGCCGAAACCGCCGCCGAGATTGGCGAATTCAAATACTATTCCTGTTTTTTGATAAATTTCCAAGATTAACTGGAAGAGGATTTTAGCAGTGTCGATGAGGTAAGCAGGCTCTAGTGAATTGCTGGCTACCATAGTGTGAATGCCAAATCTTTTGACACCTGCACTTTGCATTTGCTCATATATTTCAATAATTTGCTTACGAGTAGCACCAAATTTTGCTTCGAGTGGTTTGCCGATTATGCTTGTACCGTCCTTGAGATCGCCAGGGTTGTAACGAGCGCAACCAATTTCTGGTAATTCTCCGAGGTGTTTTTGAAAATAGGGAAGATGACTAATGTCGTCGAAATTAATTATTGCTCCCAGGCGGGCGGCTTCTTTAAATTCTTCGGCGGGAGTATTATTGCTGGTTAAAAATATGTCTTCGCCTGTGAGCCCGGCCTGTTCTGCTATAAGTAATTCGGGAAGGCTACTGCAATCTGCGCCCATGCCTTGCGCGGCTAATATTTTTAAAATATGTGGATTGGGTAAGGCTTTAACAGCAAAAAAGTTTTTGTGCTTTAGGCCGGCATTGGTAAAGGCTTTGTTTAAATCATCTGCGCCAGCTACGATTGACTGTTCGTCATAGATATAGAATGGAGTTGGGTGGGTAGCTGCTAATTTTTCAATTTCAGTTTGGGAGAATGGTAGAGTAGGTTTCATTGGGCATGCATAGAAAGATTTAGGCTTTTATTGTTAGCAGAAAATGTAAGTTGGTCAAATCTTAAAAATGCTTTATAAATAAACTAATATGAATAAAATATCTGGCCAAAAAATAGAAAAAGCAGTTCGAATACTATCTGAGTACATGCCTGCTTCTGAGACCTTGAGTAAACCAACTCTATTTCATTGCATTCGAGTGGGAGTTTATTTGTACAATCATTATTACCCTGAGGAAGTGATTATAGCAGGCATACTGCATGATATTCTGGAGGATACAAATTTAACTGAAGAAGAATTAACTAGTTCATTTGGCAAGACAGTTACTGACTTAGTGGAAGCAAATACCAAAGATAGATCTATTATCAATCAAGATGAAAGAATCAAAGAGTTGATTAATAGATGTGTAAAATATGGAGAAAATGCGCTAATTGTAAAAGCGGCGGATATCTTGGATAATTTTGAGTATTTTCAAAGTATAGAAGATGCTAAGGGAATTGATTATTGTTTGAGGAATGCGAGAGTTTTGATGGAGTCGATGCCTGAAGGGTTTAAGGATAAAATTTTTGAAAGTTTAAAAAATAAAATCATTTCTACTCAGTTATAATTTTTCAATTTATTAAATGCCAAAAGACCAACTTCAAAAAAAATTTAGTGAAAAAGTATTGGATAATGTGGATTGATTTATGAATAAAATAAAAGTTTCTCAGGTTTATAAATGTCCGAATTGTGGATTAGCTCTAGAAAGAGTTGAGAATGTTTGGAAATGTGAAAATAAGCATTCTTTTGATATAGCTAAGGAAGGTTATGTGAATTTAATTTTGGCGAATAAGAAAAAAAGTTTGAATTCGGGGGATGGGAAGGAAATGATTGTAGCTAGGAATGAATTTTTAGGGCGTGGGTATTTTGATTTTTTGATTGAGTTCATTCTCAAGTTGGAGATATTTCAAATGAAAAAATTCAAGAAGTTTTTGGATATTGGATGTGGCTCGGCATATTATTTGGATAAGATTGCTAGTAAGATTCACCCTAAAGAGGTCTATGGATCAGATGTTTCCAAAGATGCTATAAAATTTTCAGCAAGTAAATTCAAGAATTATAATTTCTCTGTAAGTAATTCTTTTGATTTTGATTTTTGTGATAATTATTTTGACTTAATTCTCTCAGTCTTTTCTCCGTTCAAAAATGAAGAAATTGAAAGAATTTTAGCTAATGACGGCTGTTTTGTTTTAGTCAGACCAAATAAAAATCACTTAAAAGAGCTTTACCTACAGGCTGGAATTCCTCAGAAAGATAAAGAAAATTTAGAGTTCGATAATTTAGTTTTACAGGAGTCTCACCGTGTATCAAAAACCGTAAATATTTCTGAAGTAGATTTGGATTTGTTGATTAGTATGACGCCATTAACCTGGAAAATTAATCAAAAAGGAATGGCCATAAAAACTGTGAAAAAAATTACCTTCGACTTTATGGTGAATGTATATAGTCTAGATATTAAATAGATTACAGTTTTTTATTTGCTCAGATCCAGAACCTCATCTATACGGATTTGACTCACGAACTCAGGCACGTGAGACACCAGAACCATAGCTCCTTCGTACTGATCCAGCGCGGCAGCGATGATGGGGAGATGGCGGAAATTAATATGATTGGTGGGCTCATCTAAAATTAGCAAACCGGGTTTTTGTAAAACCAGTCCGGCGAAAGCAACTAGGCCTTTTTGTCCCTCTGATAAAGTTCCGATTTTACTGTGAATGGTGTCTTTGGTTATTAGAAAACCTGCAGCTACTGTACGGAGATTTTCTTCGAGAACGGCATCACCAGACAATCTGATAGCCTTTTGTAAGGACTGATGAACGGTGTCTTCAAAATTTAATGTAGAAAAATCTTGTCTGTAATATCCCACTCGTACTAGTGGATCTATACTGGCGCCTTTGGCTGTGCCTTCGGCCAAGGCTTCAAGAAGAGTGCTTTTGCCTATACCATTTGGACCAGTAAGTTGGAGGTGTTGATTTTTTCGTAAAATAATTTCAACTTTCTTGGTAGATGGTTGGTGATTTTTGATTACTGTTAGAGAATTGATTTTCAAAATTTCTCCTAAAAGTTTTTCTTGAGCTGGGATAATAAAATCTCGTATGGTTTTATCCTCTCTTCGTACATCAACTTTGTTTTCTTCGTACTCTTCTACTTTTTCGCGCATGCGTTTAGCGACAAGTCTCAGTTTTCCACCTTTGTGGGCGAAAAAATTGGCTTTGTCTTTATTTTCCTGAATGCCTTTGGCAAGCTGGGCGTTTTTTCTATTTTCCTTTTCAATACGCAAAGCAATTTCTGTAACGGCATCGAAATAATTTCCTACGTAAAGTTCAACTTTTTTAGTAAAGATATCTAGATATAGTACAGCTTCGGTAAAGGCATTGAGAAAATCTTCATCATGAGAAATGACTATGCAAGTTTTTTCATAATTAATGAGAAAATCTGTGAGGTGAGCGATGCCTGCCTTGTCGAGGTTGTTGGTAGGCTCATCTAGTAAAAGTAAATCAGGATCTTGGATTAGAGCAGCGGCGAGGAGGAGTCTGGCTTGTTGTCCGCCCGAGAAAGATTGTATTACTTTTTCATAAGGAGCATGAAGATTTACAACTTCTAAAATTTCATCAATACGTCTTTCCAGGTCGTATTTTTTTTCGGTAAAGCATTTTTGAAAAAATTCCCGAACTGTGAGCTGTCTGTCTTCATGAGGCATGACCTGGTGGGCAGTGGCGATGGAGAGACGAGGGATTTTATTTACAGATCCTGAGTGAGGTTTGAGTGATCCGGCTATAAGTTTTAGAATCGTGCTCTTTCCTGCTCCATTTTGACCCATAAAAGTCACTTTACTCCCTCTGCGGACAGAAAAGCTGGCTTCATCAAGTAATGGTTTGTCATGAATGTATTCAAATGAAACAGCATCAAAGCTGACGATAGTGTCGTTAGAAGCCATAAAATATATAGTATTCAAAAGTGATGTAGAACAGAACCTAGCTTACTTTGTTTAAATTTTCAATCTCTTCCTGCAAAGAGAGCCACTCATTTTCAATTATGTCCTGTTGCTTGATAACCTCGCCAATGCGCAAACTTTTTTCTTCGGAATATTCAGTAGAGTGAGATTCAAACCATCTGAGTAATTCTTTTTTCTCCTCTTCAAGCTTTTTGATTTCCAATTCTACTTTGTAAAGTTTGTTTTTGGTTTTTTTTAGTAAATGCCTATTGTCCACTGAAGGCTGATTATTTTTGTCAGAAACAGCAGTTGTTGTTGTCGGCGATTTTCTCCCGAGCTGCTCTTCTAAATCTAACTCTATTGCCCTTTGCATATGATAGACATAGTTCTGATAATCGTGATGATAGCGAGCGGCACGACCATTTTTTACCTCAATAATCCCATTGGCCAGAGTTTCCACAAAAGCACGATTATGACTAACGAAAATAACGGTGATATTGGATTTGCTGAGAGCGTCCGCCAAAGCTTCTACCGTTTCAAAATCCAAATGGTTGGT
>Ga0154020_10003002_pt1 | contig 20488 bp, 8 predicted proteins | sample Klosneuvirus_201_FD_109709 | JGI IMG/M metagenome (GOLD analysis project Ga0154020, IMG submission 109709) | Active sludge microbial communities from wastewater, Klosterneuburg, Austria - Klosneuvirus_20160825_MG | ecosystem: Engineered > WWTP > Aerobic digester > Activated sludge | place... | reverse complement strand
GGAATCGCTTGCGCAAGCCTCCAACGCAAACGCAAGGGAGGTGCAGCCGTGGTTCCGTTCGCGTTCACAGAAGCGGAGCGTTCGGAGCTCGCAGCCGCCGCCGGAACGCTCATCCGAACGGCTCGGTGGCTGCGCGAGGACCGACAACCATCTGCTCCCCACCGGCCCGTGGCCCGCCCGCCATCAACTAGTCGTTAACGCGGTCATCAACATGGTCATCAATCAGTCGTTAAAGGAGTCGTCAATTAGTCAGCAACCAGTCGTTAACCAGTCATCAAATAGCCATCAATCAGACGTCAATTCGAGCACTTTCCCGTCGAGTTCGTAGAGACGTTGATTTGCTGATCAATTGACGGCTCGCACCGCGTGGTCTGGCTGGCCGGAAAACGGCGGCTGGAACTCAGGGAGTGCCGGTTTGTTTTGACGGCTCGATGAAAGGAGATCGTGCCTATCGTACCGTTCGGCGATGCTGCTCTGGGAGTGACTCACAGCCCATTCAACGCGAACGCAACGGTTCGATGGGGTAAGCAGATGGGACGCGTTCCCGTTCCATCCGTTCCTCGTTCGGGCTCTCAAGTCCGCGACGAACGATAACGGAAGTGACCACGGCCTACCGGTCGGTTCGGCAATGAATCACCCACCCAGAGCGCCACCACGAAGCGCTTCTTGGATGCCTTGCATGTGCGTCCGAATGGTTTCTTGTAGTACCACTGGCAGCCGCTTAGGAGCCGACCGCTACCACAGCACTGCGCAGAGAGACGCTGGAAGTCGGTCGCAAACGGAGCCTCAAGGCCGGGAACTGCTCGCTGTCAAGACTCAGTGGGCACCGTCTGTCACTGTGCGCAAGCTATGAGGTCAATCAGGTCGATCTGCCGATGGGTTAAGAACTGCCACAAATCTTGCTACGGCGTGGACCTCAGCGTCTCGCGGCAGTGGGATCTTCCTGTGCGACTTGTTCGTGCTGCGGGGAGAGAGGTAGCGGCCTTCCGGGCCTTCCATGAGGCTCTTGAACGTGTACTCGCCAAAGTCAGGGTCGCGCTGATCTGAACGGCGCACGAGCAGGTTCTGCCCTGGAGCGGGAGGAGCAGCCTTGGCGGTGCCGAGGTGTTCCCAGAGGCACCATGCGCCATCTGGGGCTAGCTCATTCATCGAATCGCCAACGACCTGTGCGATGAAGTGTCCCGCATGGAGCAACGTGCCCTCGACCCGAGCGAATCCGATCTCATCGGGAATGCGGCTCTCTGAAAACGCGCCTGCGGCTACCCGAAGATCGATGATCGGGACGGCATCGAGAGTTCTTTGGGCAACTCGAACCAAGCGTAGGACTCGGCCCATGCGCACTTTCGCGGACGCGCTGGCCTGCTCGAACCAAGCTGTGTTCTCACGCAGTGAGCGTTGCTTGTCTTTGCCGACTAGATACTTGGCGACGCGAGCAATAGCCGCGACGACCGCGTTCTTGTCGTCGAGTTCAAATGACCGGACTTCGACGACTTCATAACCGTGGGTGCGCAGACGCTCCCTGAGAAACCGATCTTTCTCGGCTTGTTCGGGGTTGCCGTGGATGTGGCCGGACATGCCGTCGAGGTAGATGCAGATTCCCGGTTCGTCTGATTCCTCACCGGGATAGAAAAAGTCAGGGATCGTGTAAAGGTTGGTTCCGAGCTCGATGCGTCGCTGAGCCAAGGGGTCAGGCAGACCGGCAGCAGTCAAGAAGCGCTTGAATCGCTGCTCGATGGCGGTCTGGGGCTGTCCGGTGGTGCTCGACGTTCTCGGTAGGTTCTCTGGAATCGGATAAACGTGTTGCAGCTGGCCGCTCGATGCTTTGAGCGCTTCGGCAGCACGATGGCGATTGAGGTGCGGGTGATAGAAGCGATTGCGGTAAGTCTGTAAACAGTCGATGCAGGAGCGCTCGCAGGCACCTCGGCACTCTTCGACCAGTTGGAGCGCTGCTACCCGGACTTCTTCCCACCGCGCTGTCAGTTGCTCTAACAGTCCAGAGCCACCCGGCATCGGGTCGTAGAGCAGGAGATCCACAAGATCGCTGCCTGCGTGACCGATTGCGACGATCTGGAGGTCCTCAATTTCCATGTCGAGGACACGTGACGCGCCCATGCGCAGCGACTCGATGACGCTGAACGCAAGCACGCGGTCATCCAGTCCATGCAGACCGAGTACATCGACTTCTACATCAGCGAAGAAGCCGGTGGGCTCAATGCGGTGACCGCAACGATCTCGGTGCTTGGTCTCGAACTCCTCCCGTGCTCGGCTGGACGAATAAGGAGACTGCGACTGTCCACATGCGAGACAGAGCTGATAGCCGACGTTGCCTTTCGTGACTTCAGCCCGCGGGCCAACATTGACCATCCGCACATGCAGGCCGCGCCTGGAGCGCAGATCCAGCTCACCCCACGACCAGGCATCCCCGCCGCGATGGAAGCCGCGCTCAGTCGCATAGATGGCGACGGGCATTTGAAATCGGAAGTCCTCTTCATCTGAGATTTGGGACTGTGAGGGCAAGATGACATCACAGACGGGAACTGCTCTGATCTCCAGCTCGCCTAGGGTGGCAGCGACCGCGCTTACCCCGAGTTCCTTGACGACCTGGCGCTCAGTATCAATGCGGAAGCGCATGGTTTCTTCCGGCACCAGTTGAAAGCGTCGTGGCACAAAGCGAAAGCCGTTCGCATAAATGGCATTGCCAGGGACGTATTCCCGCAGTGCTAGCGTTGGCGCGCGAGGCAGGTCGAAGTCGGACAGCCCGTAGGTCATGCGTGGTGGTTCTGCCGTGCCTATGATGCTACCGGCCTCTAGTCCGTAGCCCGGCAGGAAGCCTTCGCGTGCCAGCGCACCCATGGTATCAGAGTCGTCGGTTCCTCCCTGCGCCTGGGCACGCGTACGCATAGCCTGCCCCTTGAGGCGTTCAATGACACGCTGGCAGCGTCTGCGATGTGCTTGATCTTCGGGATCGAGAACGCCTTTCTGTGCCTCGTCACGTGCCAGCCGGGCCAGTTCCGCTCGTGCCCAATCGAGTCGACGCTTCAGTCGTTTGAGAACCGCATCCAGCGAAGTAGCCAAGCCATCTACGACGGCAGCAAGGATGCTCTGCTCCACGCAGGCCATGTCCTCTTTCGGCCAGGCGTGAGTGAAGATCCTAGCAACCTCTGCCAACAGGTAAGATCGGTGGTCGCGAATCAGGATTCCGAGTTCAGAGACATCGAGGACTTCCTTGCGAACTTCACCCCCAGGAGTAAACAAGTAGCTCTTTAGGGTTGCAGGGAAGCAGCGTGTCAGCGTTTCCTCGATTCGCGTTCGCGCTATATCTGCACTACTGCGCGCAAGTCCATGAAGCGCGGTCAGCACGCTTGCATGCACATGCTTGCGGAGCATCACCTCATTCTTGAGATTGAAGCGAGGGGGCTCCACCATCCCACCGAGCAGCTTGAGGGGGTCACGGAAGTAAGCCTGATCAAAACCCGTTGCTTGCGCATACGTGATGTCCACAGCCATGCGGTGACGACGTCCGGCGCGTCCCGCCCGCTGCCAATAGTTCGCAGCACTCGGCGGGACGTTCCGCATCAACACCGCGTCGAGTGCACCGATGTCTACGCCAAGCTCCAGCGTCGGCGTGCAAACCAGTGCATTTAGATGCTCACCCTGACCCTTGAACTGATTTTCGATTCGCTCTCTGATTTCTGCAGGAACTTGTGCCGAATGCTCGGCGACCCGGAGCATGGCGTAGTTTGCGTCGAGGACATGCAGATCGAAATCCTCGTCGTCGCTTTCTTCCCAGATCAATCTGCCAGCACAGCGCCAGGCCAGACAAATACCCGTAGGTCCACGTCGAACCGTTGTCCGTCGGCATTTCTCGCAGCGGAAGCGACCGCGGTGAGGGCACAGGCGTAGCTTGCCCGCATCGATCTGGTGTGCCCCTGCACTGCCTGGCAAGGGCTTGCCCCAGCCTTCCAATACAGCCGGAACCAGAATCCGCATTCCGACCAGCATGTTCCACAGGTCGCGCAGAAAATCATCTAGGTCGGCTTCGGGGACTCCCCATGCTGATACGGCATTCCAGACTTGAGTAGGTCGAGAACCGGACCACTGCGTGATGCGTGCGGGAGAATCGGAAATCGCGCGCGACAGCTTCACCCCACGTGGGCCACCGGCAAAGGCTGGGATGTACCCATACTGGATTTCCTTCCGGTCGCTGCGCCAGAACTGACCGAAGAGGCGCGTCGATTCATCGTGCAAAACACGAATACGTCTTTGATGATCGAGAAGAGCCCCAATGCCGTCGGCCAGCGCTTGACTCTCACAGCCCAACCGCTGAGCCCAGGTGCGGATGACCGCGTGCTCTGGGTCGAGGCCAAGATATTCGATGCGCAGGCGGCCCCAGGGCTCCAGACCCAGCCGCTGCTTCACGCCGGTGGCAATTTCGCGCAGTACCTGAAGACGTAGGAAGTAGACTCGTTCTTCGCGGTGCTTGATCCCTGCCTCTTCTTGCGGCGCAACCTGCCAGACTTCGGGAATCAACGACCGTGACAGTTCCCGGTCGCTTTCCAGAATGGCATCCAGCTGCTGCACAACATCACCGATCGATACTCCGGTGCGCGGAATAGCCTGGGACATCAATGCGCGGAGTCGGAATCGGCGCGCGTGATCTCGCATCCAACCTGCTTGGAATGCGGCGTCTTGCCTGTTGTCGGCAAAGACAAGAAGACGCGGGCGCTCCGATAGGTGCAGCATCGACTGCGCCAGCACGTGAACATCAGAGACCGAGACGGCACGGACCGGTCGAGCGGGCTCGCGGTAGCGACCACCGCCGGGTCGGCGCCCAGGAGCCTGGCAAGCAACACAGGAATGCAGCACCCCGCGTAGGTCATCCTTTGAACGGACCGCTTGAACGGCAACAAGCGTATTTCCCGCGTGACAAGCTGCGCAGGCCGGTTCCTTTGACGTATGCAGTGACCCGCACTGCGCACAGACCCACAGAGGATGCAGGCGGCGGTGCTGGTACTCGTGACCCGATGGCAGATCCGCTGCGCCTGGCTCGGTCACCTCCCCCTCTTCATCCAAAAGCTCGCTGCTTTCGTCGTCTTCATCAGGGCGAACCACGAGTCGGTCCACGAGCAAGACGCGTGAGCCGCCCAGCTCATCGGCCAGGTGCTCCCACACTCGCGCGGTGCCAACCAAGTCCCCTCCTTCGGGAGGCGCATTCTTTCCTGCGACCAACCGAAAGTCTTTCGCCCAGGTCTCGTAGTAGTGCTGGCCGCATGTCGTGCAGGTAAGGAGCGGAAAGCGGCGCCACTTGTCGCTCAACTCCTCTGCTGCGTCCTCTCCCGCCAACCAGAGCCGGGCCTTATGTGCGGGATTCGACAGCGTGACGACTGCGCCACCGACACCTCGAATAAAGCTGTGCACGACTGGCCGCAGTAGAGGATCGTAGCCATCTCGCCCACAGGCTACACCCAAGCCCAGCCATGCAAGGATCTCGTGTTCGCCAACATCGCGACCAATGGCATCGTTCAGAAGAGGTGGCAGATCTGCCAAAGCACGGGGCGTAACCAAGAGATGCGCAAGGTGATACACAAGGTCATTGCTGGCTAGCTGCGCAGCAAGGGCACGCTGCCATTTTTCCCTTGGCAGACGGGCACCACCGAGGTCTACCAGACATGCAGAGAGCGCATCTGAGACCTTGTCATCCGGTGCATCTACTGCGTGCAGCAGACGCTTGAGCAGTCCGGACGCGTCCCCAGTAGGCCCAGCCGGCACGGCCCGCTGTTCGTTCCAACGCAGCTCGTCGTAGATCTCGCCCACGATCTTCACGCGCGCGGCATCGACCCCGAAGAAGCGTCTGGCGAAGTCCGCTCCAGCTTCGGGACCGCGCTCTGGATCGGCCATCGTTGCAGAGGTCGCAATACAGGTGACCTGGGATGCGTCCTTGCCGCAAAACGAACGAAGCCGACGAATCAGACACGCGGTCTCTGCACCTTGCGCCCCGCGGAAGGTATGGGCTTCGTCGAACACCAAGAACTCAAGCGGCGCTCCCTCGAAGAGCCCCACATCCTTTCCGCGGGTAAGCAAAAGCTCAAGCTGCTTCACATTCGTAAGCAGGATGCGCGGCTGGCCGTCCGCCTTGCGCATCGCGGCGCGACTCGCCCGCTCCTCTGGCGGAATCAGTACCGTCGCTTCGCCGGCCTCGCGGATCTGCTTCAAGCGCGCGTGGTAGTCGCTGTTTGTTGAACCCGCCGGCATCCGCTCGCCGCGCACGCCGGCCTCTTCATCTGGCGTCTTCCCGACGTACATCGCGAACGGCACGCCGCGTCCTGCCAGAAGCCCCCGCAGGCGGTCGAGCTGGTCTTCAGCAAGGGCGTTCATTGGATAGACAAGAACCGCGACGATTCCTGCCGGTGTACCCGACACCGCTAGCTCCAAACTGCGACTGATGATGGGATAGAGAAACGCCTCGGTCTTTCCGGAACCCGTGCCAGTTGCAACCAGCGTGGTGCAGCCCTTGTGGATGGCGCGAATGGCCTCTTCCTGATGGGCTCGCACGGTTGGGTACGGGACAATGCCACGCATCCCCGGATGCAGCACGCCATCCTGGACGAGCTGCTGGATGCTGGCACCAGCCTTGAACGGACGCGACAAGCTGACGAAAGGCCCCTGACGCAGGGGAGTACTCCGGCTCTCTTCGAGACGCAGAAGCGTACGCATTTGCGCGTGTAGGTCTTCATCGGCCAGCGGGTACGTCGTTAGCTGGTAGCGAAGAAAGTCCGCGACGACCTGTTCCGTGAATGCGATAGGGTTCAGTGCCATGACCGCGCGCTCCGTTCCGCTGCGAGTTCGTTGACTTGGACCGAGCGGCGACTCCAATGCTCTTCAATGGCCTGCACGAACTCGGGCCGGACGAGTTTGGCCCTGGCTGCAAGCCACGCTCCTTCGTCCCGCCGCACATACAGTCCTTCGGCTGGAGCCTCCCCAAGCTGCGACTGCTTCAACATGTCGGAAAGCTCGGCCAGCTTGAACTTTCGTTGGCCCAAAACGGGGACCATCGCAAGGCCCAGCTGAGCGATGAGGTCGTCACGACGCGCCGTACTCAAGAAATGCCCCTGGCTCCTGTCATAGACATCGAACGCGAGGAACCAATCAGGCAAGCGGTTGTACCGGACGCTATGCACGGCGTAGCACCACTCGCCAAAGAGCATCAGGTCTGGAAACAGAGCATCAGCGAGCGCCTGTTCGCGTGTCTGAAGCCAGCGCCACAGCGTCTTGAACTGCGGATGACAGTGCTCCTTGGACAAATAGGACCCACGATTTTGCACACGCAGTGACGCGCGCTCATCGAGCGAGAAGCCGAGGTTGGCACCATCGACTTTCTCTTCCACGATCACTTCGTGACGCAGGAGTTCCCCGGCATCCTGTGGCAGAAGAACCTTGTCATCACGTGGCTGCCCACTGCCTAGCCAGGCAATGTGCGGCGTGTGAGGGAATCGGAAGAAGTCGGTCATCAGAGTAGCTCGATGACCGTAATTCCGAATTGTTGCAACAACTGCTGTTGCTGCTTCCAATCACTGTCCGTCGCATTGACGATGTGAATGGCAGATGGGTCATGAAGAGCTGCAGCAACAAACTTCTTGTCAGAGTTGTCCACCGGGCCGAGTGCCGACGGTACGATTCCGTGGCCGTTCCCATCATAACCTACCGGTACCTGTCGGAGACACTCACGCAGCTTGAAGTCTATGACCTGCAAGCCGAAGTGCTGACCGGACAGCTTGTTGTGATACTCCTGATAAATCTCGAACCGCTCATCGAGCACGAGCTTTCGTGTTGGGTCATCGCGGAAATCTCTTAGCCAGCCAAAGACCTTCTCAATTTCTGCGGCACCAACACTGACTCCAGCCGCAGGGTAGCCGGACGCTGCCCCTTCGGCTGCACTGGCCACGATCAGCACATTGGTATCCACGACATGATCAGCCACGCTTGTCCCCCGGTTCCGAAGTACGCTTGCGCTCGATGATCTTGCGGACCTGCCGCTCTGTTTCGCCCATCGCATCCCCAAAGAAGAACGGCGGCCAGTTCGCAAGCTGCCCAAATTGATTGGGCTCCAGAACCGTCAGTTGGGCTGCTGGTGCTTCGCGCTTAACATAGTAAAGAGAGCACTCTTCTGGTCGCAGCTTTTCGTCGGAAATCAGGTACTGCAGCCTGCGGAACAGGTACTCTGAATGCGTCTCGACTAGCACTTGCAGTCTGCGCTTCTTCGCAACTTCGACGAACATGGTGGCAAGCTCGGCCTGAGCCATCGGGTGAAGATGCGCTTCTGGATCTTCACACAGGATGACAGAGCCTTCCGGGACGAAATGCAGAAGGACGATGACGGGCAGAACTTGTGATACTCCGAAGCCGACATCAACGATGTTGGAGCGGTTGCCCCCGCGGATGACCTCGATCTGGTAGAGCAGCGTCCGGCCCACGCGCGATATTTCGATCTCATCGGCAAGGTCTAGCCTTTTCAGCCATTCGGAGACCGCTTGCTTGAGGGTCCCCTTGTTTCGACCAGTTTCATTGCTGATCAGCGCTTGCACAGTCTCGCTGCCATTCGAGCCTAGGCGAGTCGGATCTTGTTGCGACCAAGTCACTTCTCGCGCAGGGGGAGGACGCAACGGCCCAAGGAAGTGGAAGGCTTCGAATTCTTTCTTTAGCTTGACCATGGCACCGCGCACTGTCTCGCCCAGCGAGCCAAGGTCCTTCAGCGCCTGTTCAGAAAACTCGATTGCACGGCCGGGATCGTAGACCTCCTTCTTGGGCACATGCACGGTGTTTGAACCATCCCAGTTCGGAAGACGGAAGCGGGGGCTGGATAGCTGATAGGCGGCGTTGGGTCCCCTGGTCACTTCAACTCTCTCGCCCTTTATGTGGTAGACAAGGGAATCGATGACCGGGCGTTCATCGAGCTGCTTGAATCGAACATCGACAGAGATTCCCGACTCCAACAGGTCGATTCCAACACCCATCTCACGCTTTTCATCGTGACCGTTCACCACATCCGAGTAGGCCCCCAAGTTCACGCCATCTTGCTTTGTTCCATCTAGCAAAAGGTATGTCCCAGCATCCGTCGCCTCCATTGTCTGCTTCAGCATGCGCAGCGGCTGAAGGATGCTGGTCTTGCCTGCGGAGTTTCGGCCAAGCACGAGGGTGATAGGCTTGAGCGCGATTCCCTTTTCCCAGTGCGCATCAGTCCAGTTGCGGAAGTTGAGCAGACGGATCGAAGAGATCGACATGGTGAGAGGCTCTGTAGCTGCGGAGGTGGCCGCGGGTTTTGGTTCAAACAGGCCGAGCTGGGGAGTTGCTTGCACCAGGGGGGGCGCGGCGGCACCAGGAGGTGCTGCAGCGACAGCAGTGGCGGTCGGCTTCGAATCGGCCGTAGACTTTTTTCCGAACCGTAGCTCGAACTCTGCATCACCCAGGATTGCTCGCGCGTGACGCTCACACTCTACCCAGCTCTCTTCTTTCGTCTGCGCCAGCTGCCAGTCCCGAAAGCGCGGCCCAAGCCGACTGGCAACTGGCTGCGGATGCTCGGCGCGTTCGTCATGGCCAAGTCCATAGTCGGCTAGTCGAACAGTCTCAGGAATCATCCATCCTTCGCCGTTGTTCAGCGAGCAGAAGGCCGTGATGCCTGCAGCGCGAGCGCCATCGTGTTCCGCGATGAGCTTAGCCAACGCATCGAAGGCAACTATTGTGAGTACCGCATGGCGCAATTCAGGTTCGTCTTCATCGTCAACCTTCCAAAATCCCTTTGGATCAAGCGTCCGGCGGAATCCAAAATCCCGCAATTGCTCTTTGGGCTGATCGCAGTCCCGAAGAATCCATTGTAGATCTTCCCTCTGAAGGCCATAGATGGCGGCGAGAATCGCATCCAGAACACAACGAAGTCTGAGCCGCTCGTGCGCTGTTAACGCAGCGCGAGCCGGCTCTCCTTGGATGAGCATCGGCGCCAGTGTTGGAGCAGTCGCACAAAGTAGTCTGGCTTGGTGAGTCACATTAGCTGTCATTTGCAGAGAGCGCGGTAGCGGAGATTCCTCAAGCACAAACCAACTGACGTTCAAGCCCCCGAGCCGAAGCCTCATTGTCCAATCGAAGACAAAGGCGTTTAATGTGGAAACCATTGCAACATGGTGCAGCTCTGCTCGCGGAGTCAACGTCGCAAGCGAATGATTGGCCGGATAGTCTGGCACGATCGCAGTGAGCATCGAGCGAGAGTTGGTAGCAGCACTGATGTTCATCATTACCAGCTTGAACGGACGAGCAGAGCAGGCTGCCCGATGGTCGCTGGCACGCATGAGAAACTGCGGTTCAATGAACTTCCTCTCCATGGGAATGTCACGCCAGACCGCAGCCCGTCCCGTGCCGCTCACCCAACCCTTCTTGCTGAAATCAAACTGCCCAATCATTCTCCCCTCATAGAGGGGCAGCAGAATCTCTCCGTCTTGCCCAATCCAGCGACCATACTCGTCGGCTTTGTAACCGGCCTCCTCGGCCTTATCCCTCGGGATGAAGAGTTTGGAGTCATTGGTCATGTGGAACTCGGTGGCATACCGAAGTCCCCAGCCATCCGGGCTCTCATCGCCCAGGAGCACGCTGTTCTCGTAGATCTTGCTCAGCACTTCGAGATCGCGCATGGAGCGGATTTCGAGAACCGAGAGACTTTTCGGGCTGAACTTCGCGAGCGTATCGACCGGAATGCGCAGGGGGGCCCTGGCCCCCTGGAGATCCGCTTGAACATCATCTGCTTCAGGTGAATCGCCAACGCCAAGCCGAAATATCAAGGGAAGGGTACGCGCGTCAGGTGCCGATTCACCCGCGATGCGACGCGTAATCAGAATCATCTGCTTTGAAGCGTGATGGACATCCTTGAAGACTTTGCGCTCGTTCTGGAAAACGTAGACCAGCTGGGTGTCGCTCTTGTAGACGAGCAGTTCCCGAAGATCGCGAGAGCCATGGTCACTGAGGAGCGCCGCGGGGACAATGAGCCCAACAATGCCATTTGGTCGAATCAGTCGATAGGCCGCCTCGGAAAAGAGCTTGTACGTGTTGAGGTCGGCGGAGCCTTGATGGCGAAATGGATGTTCGGCGTCCGCATACCCGTTTCTGCGCGCGCGCTGCGCACTCCATCTTTGGTGCAGGCGTAAGGACTCAGGGGCGTTGCGAGCTACCAGCGCAATCTGGTTCCTTCCCTTGTCATCGATCGTGTCCCCAAACGGGGTAGCTGCATTGCGCACAAAGTTGCCGGCGTCTTTGAAGCGCCCGACATAGTCGAGCCACGTTTGTTCAATTGCAGGGTCTGCGAGAAACAGCTCGCGCTGGCGAGTCAGAGCCTCTTGTTTGCTGTAGCCACGAAAGAGCGGGTCATAGTTGGCGAAGAACTCCTGGCTCTTCGGCTTCTTGGTTTCCCAGGGGGGATTTCCAACGACCGCGTCGAAGCCTGATCCGCTCTCTGTGAACACATCAGGAAACTCCAGCTCCCAATGGAAGAAACGCTGCTGCTCACAGATTGATTTCACAATCGCTTGCGCTGAACCGGAGGGTGTGGAGAACGCAGTAGGTCTCGGCGCTTCCTCAAGCTTGTCGAGCGGCCAGAACCAGAGCGAGCACCAGGTGTCAAATGCTTGGCGCACGCGCAGCAGGGCAGGATCTGTGGCGACCTGCTTCCGCCAGATTTCGGCACGCTTATCCGGTTGCGTTTCTGGAACGGCGCGCAAGCGTCGATACAGCTCACGAACGCGAACTAGCGCAGCCCGTAGCTCGTCATCGGATGCTCCAGCGAAATCCAAGTTCGTCTGGCCCACAATAAGCTGGCGCTGTTCCTCAACGACCGCTGTTCGCAGGTCCTTGAGCTTGCGCGCCCAGATATCGCCTTCGTGGGTAACGCCGCGCCACTTCTCATCCGGACTCTGCCGCCACCAGGCCAGTAGTGGATAGTCGCGGAATCGATCGAGCCAGGTCCCGACCAGCGCGTCTCCGCAGCGGAGCTTGTGGTCTAAGAAGGTAAAGGGAAGGTCACGATCGAGCGTTTCTACCCATAGGGATACGCGAGCCAACTCGACCGCCAGCTTGTCGAGATCCACACCGTACAGGCAATGCTCGACGACCGCACGCCGCACGATGGCAGGGATCCGCTCTTCAGTCTGGTCGCGGTCAGCGTCCGGAAGAGGCTCACATTCCAACTGGACGTGGCCGTTGTTCTTCTTGATTCGACCGTGAACGTGCAGCGAGGTCACGATCGCTTCGGTCAGCACGCGCAGGGCTGCCACCAAAAAGGACCCCGAACCCATCGCGGGATCGCAGACCTTGAGCGCCAAGATCTCTTCCGGTGTCCGCACCTTACCATCTGTGCCGTGGATGAGAGGACCCAGCGTGCGCCGTACCGTGGGAGTCGTAAGCTGCGGGCGCGTGTAAAACGTTCCCGCACCTTTTCGGGTTCCACCCCAACGAACCAGATACAGCTCGCCAGGCAGCTTCAGATCGACAATCAGTGACTTGGCGACTTTGCTGGATTCAGCCTGCCACGCGAGATCGTCCTTGCCCTTCTTTCCGCGGGGTGCCCGGATCAGCTTCCCGGCGATGGCGGCCCTTACTGCCCAGCGCTCCGCCCGTTCCCGTGCTTGGCGCAGCGTGTCATCGACGAATGACTCATCGGGCTCAGCCTCCGCTTCGACCGAGCCCGGAGTCGCCTCTTCATCGACGTCGGCCTCATCGCTGAGGTTGCTTTCTTCGTCATCCCCCTCTTCTTCATCAGTCTCTGTCTTACGGCCGACCTTGGCTTTCTCAACCAGCGCGCCAAGCTGCTTGTCTCCCATCTCTTCCAAGCGGTTCAAGGGGAGTGCAGGTTGATCACCCAGGCCCAGAAATAGGATGGGCTCCTTGTCGACTCGCTTGAGTTCGTAGTCGAGGAGTCCTTCGTACAGGATGCCAATGTACTCGCTGGTCAGCTCTGTGAAGTCGACCGGAACCGCAACCGTACGAACCGTCGCGCCATCCCGAACTCGTTCGGTGGCGCGGGTCAGGAGCCGCAGCAGTTGGTAGATGATCTCATCCGCCGGAGGCTCGGAAGGTGATTCCAAGAGCGCCAGCGCTCGTGCGATGGGGTCGCCATCGACACTGCCTGCACGGAATAGGTCGCCGCCATAGGCAGGTACCGCAACCTGCGGATGATGCGAGCCAGCATGCAGCAAGCGGAATAACCCGAGGAGTCTAGGCCAAGCGGACGTGCGCGCTCGGCGACGCACTGCGCCAGCGCGTTCTAGCGAATCCTGAAGACTGCGTAGACCGTACGCTTGGTGATAGATGGAATTGTCCACGGGCAGCAGCTCGCGCGATTCCGCGAACAACACGACGACCAGCCGCATAACGAAGTGGCATGCTGCTTGATAAGTATCCTTCGAATCTCGTTCGCCCCAGCTCGGACTTAGGAGTGGCAAACGTGCCCGCAGCAGGTGCTCGACGGCCTTGCGGACGTTTTCTCCCAGTTCCTTGGAGAGAGCAGCCTGGCCCCTCCGCGTCTCGCGAATGGCGTTAAGTAGTGGGGATGGATCTCCGGCCTTCGGGGGCCTCAGCGAAGCGGGAGACAGCACAAGACGCAGAAGGTGCAGCGTGGGGCTCAGCGTCTCGGCATCCAGAAAGCGGTCCGCAGACCACTCGACCCAAGCAGTGTTATCCGGGTCCCCAAAGAGGAGTCGCCATTCCCGCCCGTTGGTAACCAGGCCCAGCGAGATCTTGCGACGTCGCAGGTACTCAAGCGCCTGCGCGACACTGCGGCGCCCCTTGTGCACGCCAAGGCGCTCGACCGGGAAAGCAAAAACAGCAAGAACCACTTCGCCCGCTAGCTTCAAGACACGCCGCGGCTTCAGCTCGGTTCCATCTAGCAGCTGCTCTGTGTCTGCTTTGCCAACAGCAGGCCCCTTACGCCAACCGTCCTCTTGATCACAGACCGCTTCGAGCACCACATCGAGCAGCGCGCTGAGGTCGGCGGTCGCTTTGTCGCGAACAGGAATTGTAGCCGTCAGCGCATCGCGTAGCTGATCCGCCAGGTCGACGCGGACCGATGCAGGCTGCGGCAGCTTCTCCAGTGCGGCACGATTCAGGAGTCGCCCGCCCTGGTTCAGCTCTGCCCAGGCATCAAGCCACGCAATTCGCTCTTGGCTCACGCGGCACCTCGCTGTCGCTTCGCACTGGGAAGCAGAATCTCAACCGCGATGGGATAGACTCTGGCTTCGCCTCGCTGTCGATAACGCAGTGGCAGCACACGCTCCAGCGTGCGGGTCTCTTCATCGGCAAGGCGATGGAGCACGGTCTCATAATGGCCCTTACGCAGCTCCAACTCAGCTTGCTTGTCCGAGAGCTTTCGTCTCTCCTCTTCGTCCATTTCGGAAAAGAGGAACTGCTGCCGACGCTCTAGCATCGCGCTGACCTCGCGCTCAATCTTTTCAAGCGTGTTGCTCTGCATTGCCTTCTTTAGCTCTTCACGTCGCCGCTTGAAGCGCTCCTTCTCTGCACTAGCTACTACGCGGCCTGCGGTCTCTAGACGCAGGATCAGTTCCTGACTGCGCTGCTTCTGCAAACTCTGAACGAACTGCTTGAGATCACCTTCTACTTCATCCCAAAGAGCACGTGCCTGCTCCACATCTCCAACCAACGACTCTGGCAGCCAGCGCTCTGGTGGTTGATGCGGCAAGGGTTCACCCAGCTTCCCACTCCGAATTGGGAGGGCAACTGTGCGCACCCAATGGTGGCAGGGCTCACGCAGCTCGTTTACCGCAAGCTCCTCGACAGTCAGTAGGATCACCGCATCGGCACCGGAGGGAACTGTGCCTTGCCGTGCAGTCCACCGAGTTGCCGCCTTGGGACCGCCAGGGAAGCGATAGCGAGCAAAAGTGGACATGACGCGGTGATACAGCGCGTGTCCCAGATGAAGGAGCCGTGAGTCGTTCTCTGGAAGGAAGACCGGACGGCCGCTGCGCATCTGAACGTAGTGAGCAGGGTCAAAGACCAGCGCCATCATCTGTCCCCGCGGCCCACCATCGCGAAGCGTGTGATCGACAAGTTCGCGCCAGAGCTCTGGAACGGGATGAACGAATCGGTCACGCCCGTGCTCGTCCTGCTTCAACCGTGGGTGCCCGTCATCGATTCCTAAAGTTGTCTCTAGCGTCTCACGCAGACTCCCTGGTGAGAGGTCGAGTTCCTTGCGCAGCGCATCCAGGCGCTCGCGATCCTGTTGTCCAGGAAGTGGCACTCCATCGGGTACGTCCGCAACGACCTCTCGCTGCGCGCTGCGCGTGTTCTTGATGTTGCGCTCCAACCGCTCTTCCGCAGCGTCTGCGTCCTCGTCTTGCTCAAAGTGGGCAAGCAAGGCACGCGCGAAGATCTCATCGGTGACGACCCGGTCTTCGCGGGTCTGGCTCCGCTTCTTGAGGACTTTTCCAAGGAAGCGCATCGACGCATCATCGGTGCTATCGAAGTGGAAGATGAGTACGTCGCGCTCTTGGCCGTGACGGTCCAAACGCCCGTTCCGCTGCTCCATCTTCCCCGGATTCCAAGGGATATCCCAATGCAGCAGCAGACGACATGAGCGCTGTAGGTTCAGACCCTCGCCTGCGGCATCGGTAGCCACCAAGATGCGCGCGGCGCTCGCGCGGTCATTGAAGGCCCGCTTCACCCCATCCCGGACCTCATCGGACATGCCGCCGTAGAGGGAGAGAAGCCAATCGCCCTCCCCAAAGCGAGTGCGGAGGCGCGCCACCAGATAATCGAGTGTCGCTAGATATTCCGTGAAAACAACGAGGCGCTCGTCGGTGCGCCAGGCATGGCCATCCCGAAGGCGCTCTTCAATCAGGGCTTCGAGTGCCCGAAATCGTGCATCGGCCCGGACCTTCGCGGCGGCCTGGCCCACGACTTTCTGATGCTCGTTTGGATCTAAGCCAGGGGTAATGCGAATCAGACCCAGCGCATCGAGCGCATGCGTGACCGCAGCTATTTCTGCGGCCAGCATGTCTCTGCGATCACGAAGCCAGGCCCCAACCGTCCGATCCGCTTGACGCTGTCTGCTCTCGCGCTCGGGGTCGTTATCTGTGTCATCGCTCTGAAGTGCGCGGACGCGAATCAGGCTCTCAGTCCCCATCGCTGCGACTTCCAATCCCTCGCGCAGCGCGAGCCAGCTTTGGCCGAAGGCCCAGGGTCCCGACAGCAATCGCTTCTGAAGGACTTCGATGGCAAAACGGGCGGCGGCACGCTCGCTGTGCCCTGCAATCGCGGTCAGCTTGAAGAGCGCTTTGCGGAAGTCGTGGAACGCATCCGATAGTGCGCGCTCCTGTGAACCAAACCGCAGCACAGGCAGCGCATCTACATCTCGGTCAGAGAAGCGGGCGGGCTCGCCCATCGCAACGTACGACTTGTTGATTTCGCTTTTCAGCCGACGAATAACACTCTCCGCAACACGCTTTCGGTCCTCCTCTTCCAACTCAGACTTGCGGGTGAAGCGAACCGGGTCCAAGGCTTCCAGCAGTCCGGAGAAAGATCGGGTATGTCCGTTATGTGGGGTTGCGCTCAAGAAGACCCGGTGCTCAAACCACGGTGAGATCTGCTGCAACATGCGCGAAAGATCCGAGTCGTCTCCGAAGCTGGAGGGGGCCAAGTTGTGCGCTTCGTCCACGATCAGCAGATCCCAGCGGAGCAGTCCGTCAGTGCCTGGCTCAGCCGTGCTGCGAAACTGCTCTAGAACGTCTGGTTGCTTCAGGTAGTGGTAGCTGGCGATGACATGCTCATGGACACGCCATGGATTGGCGTCTAGGCCCAGCTCACGCTGGAGGCGGAGCGTATGGGGCCGGTCCACGATGTCGAAAGGCAGCGAGAATTTTTCGTTCAGTTCATCGCGCCACTGCGTCCGCAGCGACGCAGGACACAGAATCAGCACCCGCCGGATACGCCGTCGCAGCATCAGCTCGCGCAGGATCATGCCTGCCTGAATCGTTTTACCCAGGCCCACCGCATCCGCGAGCATCAGCGCAACGCGGGGCATCTCCAAGGCCCTGAGGACGGGCACCAGCTGATAGGCCTCGGGGTGAATCGCCCCGAAGAGGGGGGCAGCTAGGGGTGGACGATCTTCGGTCAGACCCGAGAACGGCAAAGATGGGGTCAGCGCCGACCAGCGGGCAGCCCGAATCATCGCATCGAACTCGTGGGGCTCCATCGGCGCAGCACTGTCGACACGTGGCAGCGCAGACGGTTCAAGCAGCTCCGTGCCAGCCTCTACTTCCCAGAGAATCTGGTCGGCTTCAGCGCCAAGACCGTCAGTGTACTCCACCTCAACCAGGTGCAGTCGCGAACTCTGGTCGGTGGGTTCACAGGGCAAAACGCCCGTGATGAGCGCCCGCCGGTTGCGCACCACTGCCATCATTCCCTCGCGGGGAAAGGTCTCGACGCTCACCGCTCCCCCCCGGCTGTGGCTTCATTTCCCGCGGCTTCGCTTGCCGAAGAATCGACCTCAGACAACTTGACCCCCGAGCGGTGGCCAATTCGAAGCGCCAGCCGATGCCAACCATCGCGCTTCCGATAGGCTGCTAGCTTCATCGCACCGAGCATAACTGTGGATTCCACGATGGAATCCCGTGGACAAATCATGGCTGCTGCCCCAAGAGCGTCGCTAGATAGGCTGGGATGCTGGTTGTTTGCACGGCGGAAGAATACGCAGGTCAAGCCCTCCCGCCAAGACCCAAGCATTAATGGCTCTTGTCGGCACGAGGTCTGGGGAGATCCCCTTTTCTATGTATGATGAATTAGTGTTCTAGAATTCAAATAAAACATGAATTTTGAGAGTTGTCAGGCTCGGAGCCTTCAATGCTGTCGAATACGGCACTGACGTCAACGGAGCGAGGAAACCAGCGCGCCACCATTGCAGTCAGATTCCGTCGTCGTGTAGATTCTGCAGCCATGCGAGGGAACCGTAGTTCCAGACTTCGAGCCGCCCCGATCAGAACCAAACTCATGTTGCTGCTCGGGCTTGTCGGGATTCCTGCGCGCAGCGCGGCGGATCGCCCGGAATCTTTTGAGGGCCTTGAGGCAAAAGTGAGCTCTGGTTCGCTACAGACGTTGGAGCAAGTCTGGGAGCATGCCGAGTCGCTGCTTCCAAGGTGTACAAAACAAAATGAGTTCGCCGCGCGTGAATGCGCAGCGAAGGCCAAACGGGCCAGTCTGTTGCTAAGTCGAGGCATGATCATGCTCCCAGTGAGTCACGAGCAAGTCACATTGGGACGTTATGACTTCGGACAGAAGCATTTCCCGGCGTCGCTCCGGAGTCAGCTTGGTTCCAAGCAAGTGCCCATCGATGATTCGGGAAATCACCAGACTGGCGAAACCGATGATGATGCCGAGTGTCCCGAAGTCGAACAATACGAAACCGATCACGAAGACGAACTCACCCTAGTCTCCACTGGCACAGTGGCCTGGCAGGGAACTCTGCGAGTCGCTGACTTAGCACTAGCACGGCAGATAAGAGAAAATGAGACGAGCGTGGAGGGGGACGTCATATTGGCATTTGAGGGTGTCTCCGAGCGCCGAGTTGAGGATCAGACCTCGCTACTACGTAAGCAAACTGCTCTTCGCAAGCTCGCTTCGTACGTCACTGGTCAATACCCCTCGGCAGTGAAACAACAAGCTCGAAAGAAGCTTCGCTGTTGGAACCGGGTGCGAAGTTCCTGGCGCCAGATTGTAGTAAAGGCGCGATTGGTTGCGCTGAGGCTTCATGTGGATGATGACAGAGTACCTGGGTATCTCGTCTCAGTCCCGCCGTCCTTGCCTCGTGCCCGGAAGAGCCTCGCACAAGCCCCAACAGTGCCCAGTCAGCCCGAGGTGCAATCGAAGCCAACTGCCCCCACGCCAGCGCCCCCACCAGGCTACGAGGATATCTTTTAAGGCGGGGCTTAGGAAAAAGTCCTACCTTTCTCTTCGTTTCGCAACTCACTAAGCTCGCGACTGGCAGCAGGGGCACATCTGACAGCGAGCAAGTTGCAACCCCCAATGCACCAACTCGCTGGTGATAACTATTTCGCGACTGAGCTTGCGATGCTACGAAGACGTCTTTGGGTCATCGAACGGACGTGAGGTTATTGGGGCTGACCATACAGAGCCCGATGCGTCGTTGATGATCGAGACCGTGATGACGCGGAGGGAAAAGTTGCGGATGGGATAGGACCGACAGATGTGGTCGCGGCGTTGTAACGGCGCAGACTACCGTGAGACCGAAATGATGTGCTCAGTTCGATCCGGAGACTTGTTAGGCAAGATGCTGACGCTGGCGTCCCATTGTTGACGACGGTAAGGCCGGGCTTGGTGTCATCGCTGAATTCGCCGACCACCATTGCTACTGGCAGCGGGCCAATCTGGACGCTGGTGGCACGTCGCCTCTTGTCCCCAGTGGAGCAACCATAGCCCAGGGACAGAACCCAGCCTGAGTTGCTGCCCGAGCCGCTCCGGGGTCCGCCACCCTCCCCAGGGTCGGAGCATGCAGTGCACGTCGACGGTCGAAGAAAAGGGCGTCAGGTGAGAATGGGGCGTTATGGAGACTGGTTCAGCAGCACGCTCACGTTGTCGCTATTGCAGTTTGCGACGACGAGATCGGGCTTCAGATCTCCGTTGAAGTCACCCACCGCCGCCGAATCGATGGATCACTGCTTCACCAACAGAAATAAGCGGGTCGCTTGGACCTCGACAATGCACGTCCTGCTGGCTCATGGGCTCACCGTTGATGCGACAGTGGATGAGGCTGAAGCGCTCATGCTTTCGATCATCCATAAGTCGCTCAAGGACGGGATGAAGGTAGCAGGTTGGCTAGCAGAGCCAATCATCGCTGCTGAGTAGGCCTGAGCGCCGCACAGTATCTGTATCCCCCGCTCCCGCAAGCGGGGCCAGCCCAGTCGCGACTGATTCGATGATAGGCGATGGTCAAGTGCAGGTAGTAGTCGCCGTGGCCTGGGTCTTGCCACCGGGTCCGTCCGCAAAGATGGTGCAGCTCGCCGGGGAGCTAACAACTTGAATCGGCCCTTTTCCCGAACAGTCAACTGAACCTGGAGTCGAGCCTGTGCCTGTGCATGAGAATGTGCATGAAGTCGCTCCCGTACAGCTCCAGGTCACATTCGCATTCATGCCACATTGTTGGGGTGGATCGAAGAAGCCGCTGCATTGTGGTCGTGGAATGCAGGAGGCAGTGACCTGCGGCGTGGTAAATGCGCCAACATCGTTGGATGCGGACAGCGTGCATCGCTCACCGTTATTGGTGCTGACTGGAATCTGCTCAGAATTGAAACAGCCAACCGGACCGCTTTTCGGAACATCGCCCGTGCATGTGCGCGTACATGATTTCGCATTCGGACAGTTCCAGGTAAGCGTCGCAGGCTGTCCGCACGGTGCAGGCGCGGTAAAGTTCGCACTGCAGGTAGGCGGC
>Ga0154020_10003000_pt1 | contig 20496 bp, 13 predicted proteins | sample Klosneuvirus_201_FD_109709 | JGI IMG/M metagenome (GOLD analysis project Ga0154020, IMG submission 109709) | Active sludge microbial communities from wastewater, Klosterneuburg, Austria - Klosneuvirus_20160825_MG | ecosystem: Engineered > WWTP > Aerobic digester > Activated sludge | place... | reverse complement strand
TCAGACCAGACGGAGCCTGTTTTGTGTGATCCTGTCGATGAGTGGTTTTCGCTGTTGCCGGAGACCAGTGCGGACATCATCATATTCCCGCCTCGACGGAGGACAGGGCAACGCAGAAGTGCGCCCCGAGCGCTGATCCAGCTGCCAAAACCGGAGTGCGGACCGAGTTGATAGACTCGGTCCGTCTCCCTTTGCAGCCACTCCGGTTTTGGCCAGAGTGCGCAAAACTTTCGCGGCAGGACGCCGCGACTGCGATTCGACAGGATGTCGCCAAGCGCAACCACTACAATCCATCGGTCTGAGGCGAGCGGCGAAGCCGCGATGCCTCGCTAGATTCTGTGCGAAGCAGCCGTCAGAAGGTATTGCAACAGGGACGAGGTGTCTGGTAACGCCGTTCTGATATTGGCATTTTTCTGTGCGACGACGATGACTTCGGTGAGGATGGCTTTTGCCGATTCAGCTTTCAGATTCTTTCTGATTCGCCGCAACGTTGGCCCCATGCTGGGGAATGCTTCGAAGAGCTTCGTGCAGAACGTCGTCATGTGCTCGGGACTTTGAGCGACAAGGTCGGCTGGGGCGTTTTCGTAGGCGATGATTGTTGAGGTGATGTCGTCCGCCTGGCCGATGACGGTGGCGGCCAGGTTGGCGGATTCACTGAAGTTCAGTTCGCCGTTCGGGTTGCCAGTGCTCGACGAGTCAGTAGCGTCGGATGAATTGTCCGGCTGGTCACCATCTTTGGGGATGTACGTTTCGTCGGTCATGGGGCGTTACTGTGCCAGTCGTAGGGAGTTCAGAGACGATCTATGATGCCGAATGCGGGGTTCGATGGCAATCGTCAGCGGCGGGATTCAGAAACTACCACTCGCTTCCAAGCCGATTCTGTAGATCGAGGCTGCTACGCGATCGGCTCAGATTCGGCTTATACGTGTCACACGGCTTATAGCGATACCCGTGTGTGCCGGGATAAACCGGTCTGTCTTGAGCGTCCGTGCGACGGGAATCTTGGCGCGGGCTTCGCCCGCAACCCAATCCGGGATGTTGAATGTGGCTGCGTTCTGACTGATTGTTGACTGCAGCGAACGACCCTTTCCTTGATCGAACATAGGACAGTCCAACTACTCCTCTCGCAAGATCTGTCGCACAATATCGACCCCGACAAGTTCGCTCCATGCTTTCGCAAGTTGGCCGAAGACCGGGCCTGGTAACGTCTGACCAATGGGTTCCCCCTGGATATGACTCACGGGAAGCAGTCCTGCGGCGCTCGATGACAGGATGGCCTCACTGGCAAACTGGATTTCATCGGGCGGCACGGGGCGTCGTTCGGTGGTAATTCCGATCGAGGCTGCAAGTTCTTCCACGAGTTGACTGCTCAGACTGTTTAGGACGCTGCGGTCGGGCATGAGGATACGACCGTCGCACACCAAGTGAAGTGCTGCGGTACTCGTTTCCGTCAGGAATCCCGCATGATCCAGCAACAGAGCTTTGCTGCCCGCTTCGAGTTTCTCGGCCTCCTGATCTGCCAGCCACCAGTGCAGTCGATTGCGAACTTTGAGCGCGACATCAAAGCAGCCGTCCGGAATCTGCCGCACGGACGGAATTCGAAGTCGGACGCCCTCGCGCAGCTGAGGTCGCCAGATTTCAAACGGCAGCTCAAATGTATGTACGACCGTCGTCGGCTGAGATGCCAGAGCCGCCTGAGTGCCAAGGTACGTCGCGTTCGCGCCCGCTGTGGAAAATACCACAATTCCAAGTTCGCGGTGCGCAGAAATGAGACCAAGGTTGTGAGCCAGCACAGCCTCCGTGGCCTGCAGCAATTGCTCACGATTAAAAGGGGTCGGGAAACCGACTTTTCGCAGGGAATCGAGCAGTCGATTCAGGTGCCGGGGCAGTTGAAAAGGCCTGTGGGCAAAGGTCCTCGCCATTTCAGAAATGGAGGCACCGGCCACAACGCCGAGGTCCCACAGAGGAAGTCCAGCCTGTGCGAAGGGAATCAGTTTTCCGTTCATCCATGCAATGGGGGACGTCATGAAACAGTATTTTCCGTGGAGAAGATTGAAAAACAGGGCGGTAAATTGCAAGCGAACACAGATCCTGGCCGGAAATCGCGCATCGTCTCTTCACGCCGCATTCCCTGTTGGGCTATCCTGCCGCAAGTGCATTTCAGCCTGAATCGATCCTGGTTGCAAATACCTCTGGCACTCATTGTCCCGGAACAACTGTTCCGCCCCGGAAGTGATCAATGAAAATTCTGTCAATTGTCCTGATGTGCCTGCTGGCGGCGACTGCTGGCTTCTATACCGCTCAACCTGCAGCGAACGCTGTTGAAGACACTTCAGCCGCAGAGCGGATGCGTCAGGACTTTGAACTGATGAAGCTTTTTGCGGAAGCCTACGAACAGATCGACCTGAGTTACGTCGATGAAGTCGATCGTCGCGACCTGGTCGAAGCGGCGGTTCAGGGAATGGCAAGGCATCTGGACCCATATTCCAGTTTCATTGCGTCGAAGAACGTGAGTCAGTTTGATCAGTATATTGACCAGGAATTTGGCGGCATCGGAATCCATGTCAACGGGGTGGGCAGCAAGCTCGAGATTATCGGCACGCTGCCCGGTTCACCGGCCTTTCGCGCGGGATTAAAGGTGGGTGATGAAATCGCGGCAGTCGATGGCGAATCCGTGAAAGGGCTGACTCAGGCAGAACTGGCGGCGCGCATGACCGGACCAGCGGGCCGTCCGATTGAACTGAGCATCATTCGTCCAGGGGTCGTCGCTCCAGAACAGATCAAAGTCGTGCGGGAGATCATTCAGATCCCGACGGTCGTGGGGCATCATCGAAATCCCGATCACACCTGGAATTATCTGATCGATGAAACCAGTCACATCGGATACGTGCGAATTACGCACTTCAGCAAGAACACCGCAGCCGATCTGCGCCAGACACTGGATCAGCTGTTTGAGGCCGGGGTGAAGGGTTTAGTTCTGGATCTGCGTTCCAATCCGGGGGGATTGCTGACGGCGGCAATTGAGATTGCTGACATGTTCCTTGAGACCGGCAAGATTGTCAGCATCAAGGGGCGAACCGTTCCGGAACGGACATGGCGGGCAAAGAAAGACGACACGATTCCGGATCTGCCCGTCGCCATTCTGGTCAATCGGAACAGCGCATCGGCCAGCGAAGTCCTCAGTTCCGCGCTGCAGGACAATGAGCGAGCGATCGTCGTGGGTGAGCGCACGTTTGGCAAAGGCAGCGTGCAGTCAGTGCTCAAACTGGAATCGGGCAGAAGTCTGCTGAAGTTGACGACGGCTGCCTACTATCGTCCCAGCGGAGTCAATATTCATCGCTCGGAATCCATGCAGCCGGAAGACGATTGGGGCGTGCAACCGTCAGAAGGGCACGAGCACCAGATGACAAAAGAGGAATGGCAGGGATGGCTGAAAGCCCGAGACGCCATTGATAACGAAAGGCCAATCGCGGATGCCGATACGTACGAGGACCCCCATATCGCAGATGCCGCTACCTGGCTGAAGCAGCAAATCGCCGAATAGCACTGTTCCCTCGTTTTTCACCGATTTTCAGGGCATCGGGAAGATGCCTGTACATATGACAGCTACGATGAAACTCCGGCATTTCTGTAAATGCCGAGTTCTCGGCTGGCGATTTTGTGTTTGTATTGCGTAATTCGGTATGCTGACGGACAACGCGGGATTCCGTGTTAGATCTCCAGAAACAACCCGTCATTACTCGCAGCAGGGCAGAAAATTGCCAGTAATTTCCATAGAAACGAACTCACGCACCGTCGGCAAGGTTCTTGCATGACGAGCGTGAGTTCTGAATCAGAAGACTTTCCGGAATCGAACCGGAATCAGGCCGTTGCACAATTTTACCGTGAACATTCCCGCGAATTGTGGGCATTGTTTTACGCGATGTGCAGTGATCCTGAACGCGCGTACGATGCCGTGCAGGAATCGTTTTTAAGGTACTACGATTACAAGGGAGAACCTGTCCGCGATCTGCGTGCGTGGTTGCTGCGTGTTGGTCAAAACTGGCTGCGGGATGTCGCCCGAAAAAAGAGCAGTTCCTGTAGGCTGCTGCCCGGCTTGGATGACTTCGCGGGACAGCGTAATTCAGAAGAAGACCTGCTGCTGTTGTCAGAACGGCAGGAACAGATTCGCGGGGCTCTGGGCGAGTTGAACGAAGACGACCGGAAAGTTCTGGTCATGAAATATTCGATGGACTGGTCGGCCGCTCAAATGGCGACCGTAATGGATTGCAGCGCGGCTGCGATTGATATGAGATTGTCGAGGGCAAGACGCCGACTCGCTGAAATTCTGGTGGAACGAGGATTTGAATATGACTGACAATTCTTCCACAAACGGTTTTCACGGCAGAATTCCGACTGATGAACAGATGGATTCGTTGCTGCGGGATTTTTTCCGTCTGGAAATGCCTGTTGAATTGAATCGATCATTTGCTGCTCCGGTAACAGGCTCTTCCGTGGTGACATTGTTGGTTGACTCGGAACAAGGTGCCGCGCAGCAGCGTCCTCGCTCCGTGCGGTTTTTGTCCATGGCGGTCGCCGTCGCGTCAATGGGACTCGCAACCGTGATGATCATGTCGAATTCGAATTCCCGCCCGGTGGACTCCCCGAAGCCGATGCTCGTATCGCCTCAGGGTGACGCTCCAAAATCGACTGCGATCATCGGCCCTGATGGCGTGACGCTGGAAGAAACGGACAGCATCGAACTGCATCTCCGAAAGTAGCGGGAGTCGTCCGGTTATACTTCATGCGGTCAGAAATGATCCTGTGGATTTTTTCGCGATTGTCCCCTCTCCCCCCGCAATTGATTTTCCAACTTGACACGTTTTCCACGGGGGGAGAGGGCCAGGGTGAGGGGGAAAAGGGACATGGAAAACGTTTGCGGCGATTGTCGCGGTCCGGAAGAATGCGGCTCCTCCGTAGACGCCTGTGTGGAATGCGAAGCCGTGATCGCCTAGCATATGCCGTAGTCTTCGAGGTCGATCGCGAGGAGCGTTTTTGCCCTGAGACCGTTTAAGACTGACGGTACTGTCGGAACTCGGATTTATGGCAGCCAGTGAACCATTGGGCGACCCGGTCGAACCGTCGGCTGATCTCAACAACGTGCGGATTGGCGAGTTCCTGTTGCTGCGACGTTTGGGCAGCGGCGGCATGGCGGATGTTTATCTCGCCGAGCAGACCTCGCTGCATCGCAACGTCGCTGTCAAGGTCTTGAAAAATGACGCCATCACGGGCGGCACCGATGTGTTGCTCAAACGCTTTGAACAGGAAGCCCGCGCCGCCGGTGGATTGAGTCATCCCAATCTCGTCCAGATTATTACAACCGGCCGCGAAAACGATATCAGCTATATCGTGCAGGAATACGTCGCCGGATTGAATCTCAGTCAATGGATCAAGCGGCACGGCACACCCGACTACGGCACCGGTCTCAAATGGATGCAGCAGATTGCAGCGGCACTTCATGCTGCCTCGGAAGCCGGCATCGTGCATCGCGACGTGAAGCCTGAAAATGTGATGGTGACGCGAAACGGTGTTGCCAAAGTGACCGACTTCGGACTCGCCCAGCTCAATCAGCCGTCCAGTCCGAAGATGAATCTGACTCAAATCGGCACCACGATGGGCACGCCGTGGTACATGAGTCCCGAGCAGATCCAGGGAGAAAAGCTGGATCATCGCAGCGACCAGTATTCGATGGGTGTCACCTGTTATCACATGTTCGCCGGACAGCCACCATTTCCCGGCAAGAACGCGGTGACTGTGGCAGTGCAGCATTTGAAGGAAGAGCCCGTTCCCCTGAGTACCTTTCGAGGTGACTTGCCGAAAGATCTGTGCGCAGTCATTCATCGGATGATGCAAAAGAAGCCCGCCGATCGATTCCAGAGCCATGAAGAACTGGAGGCGGAACTCAAGCGTCTGGATTCCGTGCCCATCAACACCAGACTGGGCTCGCCAAACAGCCTCTTTGGACAATGGACGCCGTGGCTTCCGGATGCCAGAAGGATTGCACTGGGATTCTTTGCCGTGCTGGTTGTGTCATTTGTCGCTGGTCGTCGCATGGAGCGTCCAGTCCGGATTCCTGAACCGCCTCAGGCAGCGCAAATTGAGCGACAACCATCGGCTGTTGCGCAGTTTGCGATCGCCATGTTGCAGCCCACGCGAGCATCAGCATGGCGTGCTGTCATTTCTAATTTTCCGAACAGTCAGGAAGCGGATCTTGCGCGACTGCGGCTGGGCGTTGCATTCATGGCTGGGGCAGTGCCGGACTCAAAACAGGCGCTCGATGAGTTTCAAAAGGCGGCGGACATCGGCGCATTGGCTCCTGAGAAAAGTCATCTCAAGCTGCTCGGACTGGTAGGACAGTTGTGGGTTCTTGAGAGACATCCAAGAACCGACGAAGCCGACACAATCATGCGTGAAATCCAGCTGATCGTGGATGACTACGGAGACAGTGATGAACTTGAAAGCGTGCTGGACAAAGGACCACAGGAGTTGAAGTGGTTCTTCGAGCGGTCTCAACTGGGAATCACTTCAACATCAGTGATGCAGTTTAACGTACCTCCCTCACAGCCGGCCGAACCAGGTGGTCCGCGCCCCTATTTCCGAACTCCAGATTAGAGCAACCTGCGTGTACAAAACCCTTTTCTGGACCGGCGACGCTGACGGCCAACTGCATTTGCTTGACCAGACACTGTTGCCGTTGCAGATTCAGAATACTGTCTGCACTTCGGCGGTAGATGTGTGGCATGCCATCAAGACGCTGAAAGTTCGCGGCGCGCCGGCGATCGGGGTGGCGGCGGCTTATGGACTTGTCATCGGTCTGCAGTCTGTACGGAATGCTGAGACGAACGAGTTCCTTACCGAGGTCGATCGCATGGCGGAGTATCTTGCGACCAGCCGTCCGACAGCCGTCAATCTCTTCTGGGCGCTGGACCGGATGCGTTCTGTCGCGCGCGAGGCGGCAGCAACGTCCAGCACGTCACAAGCGGACTCGGCTGCGCAGATTCACGATCGAATGTTGGCCGAGGCTCGCCGGATCGAACTCGAAGATCAGGACATGTGCGCGGCGATCGGACGTAACGGAAGCACGCTGATCAAGTCGGGCATGTCGATCCTGACACATTGCAACGCAGGCGCGCTCGCCACCGCCGGAGATGGCACGGCGCTGTCCGTGATGTTTCAGGCCGCTCGCGAAGGCAAGCAGATTCATGTCTATGCGGACGAAACACGCCCGCTGTTGCAGGGGGCTCGCCTGACGACATGGGAACTCCTGCAACGAGAAATTCCCGTCACCCTGATCTGTGACAACATGGCGGCACAGGTGATGAAAGAGGGACGGATTCAAATTGTCATCACGGGCGCGGATCGCATCGCAGCCAATGGCGACGCAGCGAACAAGATCGGAACCTATGGCGTCGCTGTGCTTGCCCGTCACCACGGCATCCCATTCTGCGTCGCCGCTCCGTCCAACACGTTTGATCTGAGTCTTCCCGACGGCAGCCGTATCCCGATCGAACAGCGGGCGTCCGAAGAAGTGTCCTGCGGCTTCGGCACGCGGACCGCCCCGGAAAATGTGAACATCTACAATCCCGCATTCGACGTGACTCCTGCGGAACTTATTACTGCTATCATCACTGAACGCGGTATCATCCAGTCACCCACGACGCAATCCGTCCACGATCACTTTGCGGTGGACGGACAGCAACGTTTTGGAGGTTCCGAGATCTAAACGTCTCTCGGAGCGATATTGCGTGTTACATTAACGATTACGAGCCTTGCAAAGCATTCAGGGGAGATCAAAAGGCTCAGGGTGTGTTGGAATCAAACGGGTTTGGAATAGAGAATGCAAGTACCTCACGAGGGAAATTTAGCCAGCAACTGCGGCCTTCAGCAGTGCGGCGAACTCGGTCCGGCCTACTCAAGAGAGGATCTTATTTCGGGACAATGCAAAATGCAGTGTCGCCGAAGAAAGATGGGGCGTTGCGCCATGCTGACCTGTTCTGGCCCGTTGGGCCGAATCACAGCGCTTCATTATGGCAGCAAAGAGGCCGTGGGCCTCTGCGGTTTTCAAAACCTGGCGAAGGCATCCGTGAGTCAATGGAATCCACGATTTCTAACCTGCGCACTTCATTTCTCGCAGAACCCTTACCCTCTTGAGACTTCGGACGAAACTGCGGCAAATTCCCGAACACTGACGCGTTCGGCTACATCTCAATTCAAACCCCGTGAAGTATAAAAACCTGAATGCGGCCCTTTGCTTTCCCAAAAGTTCCCGCAGAGAAATTAATTCAACATCTCCGCCAGAAGTTTAGGCTGCTCCATCACAGCGTCCAGAAGCCACGGAGCGAGTTCTTCCCAAACATTGCCTGAAGATGGCGGACTCTGAGTTACCAAAGTTACAGGCGAGGCCAGATTCAAAATTGGAGCGTCTGCTTCAGCATCGGTAACTGCGGCATTGAGTGGAACCGTTGCGCGTTCATTACCCTCATTCGAACTCGCATGATGTCTGAAGTGCAACTCCGTGACTGGCAGCAACAGCCTTGGAACGGATACCAGAATCGCGTCGCCAACCAGATTCTCCGGAGTCACCGAATCCGGCTCAGCGGCAACAACCGTAAAGTCGAATGCGTTGCTCCACTGAGCCGTCGCAAAACTATTTGTGGCGCCGTTGATCGCCTTGACCCACGCTCGATATGCTCCAGGGGCCAGCGGTGCCGCAGGTGTAAATTGCGTGGTGACAAGATTCTCCTGGCGAATTACAGCGAAGCCGGGGTTGCCCAAAAGTTCCACGTGCAGAATGTACTTTCCGGCACCTGGCACGAGGGTCCACGTGAAAGTTGGTGTCGTACTGGCTGATGAAGCGGGACCTGTCACAAAGGCTCTCGGCGTGGAATTGGCGTTACCAGCCAGACTCCAGCCTGCGCCATCCGGGGCACCTGTCGCGCGTATCCACCATTGAACGTCACCCATCGGAAGTGGCGACGACGGCGTATACGACGTCCCTGCGATCATCGGAATCATTTGAGAGCCAGCGGTTGTTTCCAGGAACAATTCGTAGCTGCTGGCGAAAGGAATGGGACTCCATTGGAACGTCGGTGGATTCGTAAACGTTCCGGCGAGCGGAGAAACCAGCGTTGGTCTTACCTGGAAACCTTGAAATGACGACCAGGGTGAAGAATGGCTGTTGGCATCTAAGGCACGCACCCAGTACCGATAAAACGCCGGGGCCAAAGCGGACGGCACCGTCCACATGTTGGTGGTCACGTTCGAGTCGAGATAAAGACGCAGAGCATTCGGATACCTTCGCGAGAACCAAACCTCATACCGCGCGGCTCCAGGAACGGGTTGCCATGAAAGTGTCGGCTGGACTCCCGTAGCCGCACCGATCGGATTCAGAATCGGCGTCGGCACGGAGGAGAAACCGAAGTCGAGCGAAAAATTTGTGTTATTCCCCGCGCCAAAGGGTTCCGTGCCGAACGCCAGCGTGATCGCGAGGCTGCGAATCCCGTTGGTCGCGGGATTCGCGTTGTCCACGCCGTTGTCGTCGTGGTTGATGTTCGTATCCGGATCGAGGGCACCTGGCAGTGACCGCGCTCCGTTTAGCGGCCCGCTCACGCCAAAATTCGCAGCATCAACTCGCACGATGTAATCACCCGGCAGCAGATCCGTGAACTCGTACCGGCCAAGGCTATCGGTGGTGGTTGTGTCAACTACCGTCGTCCCGTTGCCCTGAAAGAGTGTGATCGCGATGTTACTGAGAACAAAATCCTGGCCCATTTCATACGTGCTGTTGCCGTTACCGTCGATCCAGATCTGATTGCCCAGCGTCATTCCGCTCTCAGCGAATCCGTCTACTTGCGAACCGACACGCACGCGACCGCCACCTTCGGCGAGGAAAATCGCGAAGAAGTTCCCGTTGACATCATCAAGTACGACTGTTTGCAGGCTGCTGCTTGCAGCTTCACCAATAGCGCTGTTAGCGGTTGTGATCGGCCCCACGACGCCAGTGGTGCCATGGCCAAACGTCACGGCACCGGCATTGACCAGGGCTCCGTTGTCCCACAGCGCTGAGCGGACAACGAAATTTCCATTGGGAAGTGGTGTCACCGTTCCCGAAGTGCCTACTGAATCGGTGGTTTTCGAGCCTACGAGGCTATTGACGCTGGAAACGACACCGTTCGTGCCCAACGCACCATTTCCAAAAGTCACCGCGCCGACATTGGTCGTCGCCGGATTGAGATCCCACAGCGGGCTGCTGACAACATAATTCCCGTTCATCAACGCCGTCACGTTTCCACTGCCGACATTGTCGAGATGCGTCGAACCCGTCAGGCTGCCGCCTGACGAAACCGTGCCTGTAATCCCCGTCGTGCCGCTGCCCAACACGATGGCACCGATGTCCTTAGTCGTCGCATCGAAGTCAAAGCCGGTATTGGCGACCACGTAGTTGCCATTGGTCAGAGCTGCTGCATTGTTGCCGACACGCTGATCAATGGTCGAACCAACCAGGCTGTTGGCGCTGGACACAACCCCCACGATGCCCGTCGTGCCGTTGGCGAATGTCACTGCGCCAGCTCGAGTGGTTGTCGCGTCGAGATTCCAATCGCCGCTGCGGACGACATAGTTCCCATTCGACAACGGCAGCACTCTTCCATTTGCGGAAACTTTGTCGTTGGACTTTGAGCCGGTCAGGCTGTTGGCCGATGTGACCGCTCCGCTGATTCCCGTCGTGCCATTGCCGAACGTGGCGGCCCCGACATCGGTGGTCGTGGCGTCCAGATCCCAGAGTGGACTGTAAACGACATAATTTCCGTTGGTCAATGCGACCACGCCGCCACTGCCATTAAACCCCAGCGCATCGTCGGTTGTGGAGCCAACCAGGCTATTCGCGGCCGACACCGCGCCCTTCACACCGGTCGTTCCATTGCCCCACGTGATCGCGCCGACGTTCGTATGCGTGGCATCGAGATCCCAGACGTTGCTGACCACGACATAATTTCCGTTCGTCAATGCAACGACACCGGCGCTCCCGACAAAATCATCACTCGTCGATCCAACAAGGCTGTTCGCAGCCGAGATGGGACCAACCACGCCCGTTGTTGCGTTGCCGAAAGTCACCGCTCCGACTTGGGTGTGCGTGGCGTCGAGGCTCCAGAAGCCGCTGCCCACCACATAATTACCATTGGAGAGAATTCTGATCCCGCCATTTGCAGCCAGGCCGACACTATCGCCGATGCTGGATCCCACAAGACTGTTGGCGGTCGAGACGGCACCCGTGCTACCGACTGAGCCATTGCCAAACGTCACTGCGCCGACGTCAGTCTTTGTCGCATCCAGATCCCAGTCGCTGCTGCGAACCAGATAATTGCCGTTGGGTAACGCAGTTACACCGTCACTGCCAACTCGATCACTCGCCCGGGAGCCAGTCAAACTGTTGCCCGTCGACACCGACCCAGTTATCCCCGTCGTCCCATTGGCAAAAGTTACAGCACCGACTTCAAGCGTTCCGCCTGGCACATTCCAAATCGAACTGGTGACGACATAGTTACCGTTGGAGAGCGCCGTCACCGTGCTGCCGACGCGGTCAAACGAAGTGGAACCGATCAGGCTATTGACGGCGGAAATCGCCCCGCTGACTCCCGTGGTTCCGTCCCCAAACGACACTGCACCAACATCCTCTGTAGACGCATTCAGATCCCAACGCGTATTCCTGACGGCATAATTGCCGCTGGTGAGTGGCGTCACCAAGGCACCGGAAGACATGTCGTTGGTCCTGGAGCCGATCAGGCTGTTGGCGACCGAGATGACTCCACTGATGCCCGTCGTCCCGTTGCCGAATGTGACGGCTCCCACATTTGTGTTTGTCGCGTCGAGATCCCAGTTCAGACTGCTGACCACGAAGTTTCCATTCGTCAGCGCCGTAACGCCGCCAAACCCTCCGGCGTTGAGTCCGATGTTGTCGATGTCGGAGGAGCCCGTCAACGTACTAATCAGGTCGCCCGTGGCCCCATTGAACAGGTAAACCGCTCCGGCGTCTGTGCCGCCCGCATCGTCGAACGGCGACGTGATAACGACATTGCCGGTGCTCAGCGGCACGACGCTCTGGCCGAATTGATTGCCGGGATTCGGATTCGGATCGATGAATTCCGCAAACGCCGCCGCTAACATGCGACGACCCTCCAATTGTTCCAGCAGCGGTCTAAAGAAGCCGATTCGCTGCCGCCGTCGGCGTTGCTGAATCGACCTGCAGTTGCGCAAGGTGACAATATAATCGCGAATGGCCATGTCACAACTCCGATACAATTGCCAGGGATGCATGGGAACTGCCAGGGGGCGATCAATAAAGCCGAAGCGGGTGCCAGGCGTTACACAATCAAACTTTCGGCAGACTTCTTGACCTGCCCATCAGTCTCTTCGCGGTCGAATCAAATGTCAATAATTTTTCACGCAGTGAGAGACGAGTTCATACCTGAACGTCGTTCGACGGCCGTCCGGGTATTTTCGGCGTGTCGGCTGACCGATCGACCAAACTGTACTTCGACTGTCCCATATTGTCGTTTTATTGGTGTGAGCAGAGGGCTGGGCATCTTTTTTGGAGGGAAACTGCAGCGTTTTTCACCATGCTACTCGCCGAAAAAGACTCCCGTCCCTTTCCTTCATCCAACATGGGACAGTCGAAGTACGCACTCGTCGTGCGATGGTTGAGCGGATCGATGCTCGCCACGACAGCCATCATGTCGTGACATCAGGCAGTTTTCCGTCCCACCATTTTGGTTGAACAAAGATATTTTCCACGGTCATCACGAATCCCGGCATCAGGTCACCCATCTCCAGCGTCTGCCATTTTCCAAGCGCGAGGGTATGACTGGATCGGCGGATGACCTGAACTTCTTTTTTGAAAGGGTCCGGAACCCACACGCATTCCACACCATGTCGCAGGTACGCCGTCGTCCGCAACCGCATGTCTCGACGACGATCATTCGATGAAGCAATATCGATCACAATTTTTGGGATTTCCGTCGCAATCACATTGTCAAACTGAGAGAAGGGTTTGCCTTCACGAAAGATGCTGATCGCCGGAACATAGACCGTGTCCGGCGCGGAGTTCACATGCAGCCCCAGTTCGTGGCAGGCGTAGCCTCGTGTCTGCTGCGGCTGCTTCTGAAACCACTCCGCCAGCGCGCGGGACAGATTCAGCACGATTGTGCCGTGTGTGTCGTCCGGGGCCGACAGCAGCACCGTCTGACCGTCATGCAATTCCTGCCAGCGCCCCGCTTCCGGCAGCGAATACTTGCCAGCGGCGAAATCCTGGGCAGTGAGAAACGCGGGGCTCAGCATATTCACTGGATTCCGTTGGATTGGACTTCAAGAGGACTCAAACTCAGGCATCGTGGCCGACGGCGCGTCGTCATGCAAGGATGCCGTTGATAACTTCGCCGTGAACATCGGTCAGCCGAAAATCACGGCCCTGAAAACGGTACGTCAGACGTTTGTGATCCAGACCGAGGAGATGCAGAATCGTGGCATGCAAATCGTGAACATGGACTCGATTCTCCACCGGGCCGAATCCCATTTCATCGGTTGCCCCAAAAATGCAGCCACGCTTTACGCCTCCGCCCGCCAGCCACATTGTAAACGCATCGACGTGATGATCGCGGCCAGTCGTTTCGCGTGGTTCACCCATCGGCGTGCGACCGAACTCTCCGCCCCAGATTACCAGCGTGTCTTCGAGCAATCCACGGGCTTTGAGATCAAGTACCAGGGCCGCCGAGGCTCGATCAACTTCGCGACAGACATTGTCAAGGGCTGAGTCCAGGTCCGCGCCTTTTCCGCCGTGATGGTCCCAGTCGGTGTGATACAACTGCACGAACCGCACGCCGCGTTCCACAAGTCGTCGGGCCAGCAGGCAGTTGTTCGCAAAGGACGGCTTGCCGGGAACCGCGCCGTAATTTTCGAGCGTCTGTTTGGATTCTGCTTCCAGTTGAGTTAATTCCGGAGCGGCCATCTGCATGGCGAACGCAGTCTCGTACGCGCTGATACGAGTTTCAATTTCTGGATCGCCGGTTTCTTCCAGTCGCAGCCGATTGAGTTGTCCGACGGTCTCCGTGAAATCCTGTTGCGCCGCTCGAGTAATGCCCGGTGGATTTGCAAGATTCAAAATCGGATTGCCCTTGCTGCGGAACGGAACGCCCTGCAGGCTGGTTGGCAGGAATCCACTTGACCACAGCGTATTGCCCGCGCGCGGTCCGCGCGGACCGGATTGCAGCACGACGAACCCAGGCAGGCTTGCCGATTCGCTGCCAAGACCCCAGGTCACCCACGATCCAAGACTGGGGCGGCCGGGAGCCTGAAATCCACAATTCATGAACAACTTGGCCGGGCCGTGATTAAAGACGTCGGTAGCGACACTGCGAACCCAGGTCACGTCGTCCACGATGGGTCGATGGTGAGGCAGCAACTCGCTGAGATCCATCCCACAGTCACCCCAGCGACCGAAATGCCGATTTGTTCCGAGCAGTTTGGCGTCCGGCGGGAGGAAGGCGAATCGTCGCCCTTCGGTCATGCTCGCCGGCGGTGCCTGACCGTGGTATTGGTTGAGGACGGGCTTGGGCGTAAACAATTCCAGCTGACTGGGTCCGCCCGCCATAAACAGAAAGATGACATTTTTCGCTCGGGGAGCGAAATACGAATCGCCCGTTGCGCGTTCCGCCGCCGCCGCTTCAGTGGACAAAAGCGTGGAAAGAGCAACGCCTCCCAGTCCAAGGGCGGAATTTTGAAGAAATGCCCGTCTGGGGTGCCGAATGTCGAATGGATGTTGAATCGATCGCATACGTGCAAGGTTCATTGAGCGTTATAAAGCAAACGAATGTACAGAGGACTCGCTCGAAACTTCGAGCCTCCAGCATACTCAATTTGACCTCCAGAGCGAACTGTATTGTGCAAGTTTTGATCTGATATCGTCGGCATCCGCTTGCCGTTCGGTCACCCAGAATTTGTGAGACGACTTCAACTCAGTCCCGAAGTTGTCACTCTGGCACCGTTTCGGAATACGATCGAATCGAGTACGCTTCATGGCGTAACCGTCAATCCAATCACATTCTTTGCAATAAGGGTGATACCATGCGCCACATCGTCTGCCTCATACTTGGGGGAGGTAAGGGAACTCGACTGCTGCCACTCACCGAATATCGGTCCAAGCCTGCTGTGCCACTGGGAGGAAAATACCGGCTGATCGATGTGCCAATTTCAAATTGCATCAACAGCGATATCAATCGAATGTATGTGCTGACACAGTTCAATTCCGTCAGTTTGCATCGACATATTCGCCAGACGTACAATTTTGACATCTTTCACAACGGTTTTGTCGAAATTCTTGCTGCACAGCAAACGCTGGAAGGAACTGACTGGTATCAAGGCACTGCCGACGCCGTGCGTAAACAGGTTCGCTTTCTGAAAGAGTATGGCATCAAGTATGTGCTGATCCTGTCAGGCGATCAGCTCTACCGCATGAATTTCAAACAAATGATGGCGACGCACATCAACGCGAATGCCGACGTCACAATTTCAACGGTGCCGGTTCACGCCGACGCAGCCCGCAGCTTCGGCATCATGCAATTGAACGAGACCGGAAGGGTTGTCGATTTCGTCGAAAAACCGCAAGATGAGGCATCGCTGGCCAAAGTGCGAACACCCGCGTCGTGGATCGACGGCAAAGGCATCGAATCAAAAGGCCGGGAATACCTGGCGAGTATGGGAATCTATCTCTGGAATCGGGATCTGCTTGTGGACCTGCTGGAGTCTACGAATCACGATGACTTCGGCCAGCACATTTTTCCGATGGCGATCCGAAATCACCATGTTCAGACACATCTGTTCGATGGCTATTGGGAAGATATCGGCACGATCAAGGCGTTCTACGACTGCAACCTGGCGCTGACCGACGCCAATCCCCCGTTTCTGTTTGCGGATCGCCGGGCTCCGATTTTCACAAGGGCACGCTTCCTTCCATCCACCCGCATGGCGTCCTGCTCGGTGCGTGACAGCCTGATTGCGGACGGCTGCTTTATCGATACGAGCACCATCATTGAAAAGTCCGTGGTCGGGATGAGGACGCATATTGGTAAGAACGTAACACTGAAAAACTCCGTCCTGATGGGGGCTGATTTCTATCCCACGAACGACGACCACTTGTATTCCTTCGGTGACGCTTCCGCAGTTTGGGGCATCGGCGAAGGAGCCTACATCGACGGAGCCTTGCTGGACAAAAACGTCTGCATCGGGCGTAACGCACGGATTGTTGCCGGTGAATCACCTTCACCGAATTGTGATTTTGGCGAAGTCCTTGTCCGCGACGGCATCGCCTGCGTCCGCAAAGACGCCCGCGTTCCTGATGGATGGCACTTTCCAAAATAGATCCTGAGAGGCTACTACTTTCGCGGGCGAATGAACCAAAGAATCACGCCTGCGATTGCCAGAAATGGCAGGAAGTACTTGATTCGGTTCCACAGCAAGATCGCGATCACCAGAGCGACCATGCGGCTATTGGTCAACGCAGCCCAGGCGGCGGGGCGAGTTTGCGTTGGGAAACAGAGCCACAGTGCTCCAAGCACGATGCCAACGCGGAGGGCAGCGGCGGGCCAAACGGAGTCATTTTCAGCGAATGTAATGCCGGTGGCCGCAATGCCGAGGCACACGATTGCGGCCCATCCGACGCGATGGCGGCGATCGATCAGGGTTGGCTCGACATTAGTCATTGGCACAATACGCAGAAACTTCACGATGTTCGTGGCTAATTGCCACGTGCGACTGATCGTCGTGCAAAGTCCGTCCAAGATCAACTGACAGCAACGTGACTGGACTGCGGTCCGCGAGCATTCGTCCCCATTTTACCAGTTCGGAGGGCTGAGAGCCCCGATTTCTCTGATCCGGCAGAAGTGCGGGGATGATTGCTTGTTTTCGCACCAAAATCCTGAGAGAATCCGCACGCTAAATTTCTTGCAAAGTCCGTACTCTTCGCCCCACACGAAGAGCGGTTATTTCGTGAAAACACTGACTCAGATTCGCTTTACTGTGTCGTCAGAAATCCGAACTGAGACGTACTTCGAATCGCTGTGTCACAGAATCAATGAACTGGTGTATCTAAAATCATGTTGAATTCGCTTCGAGCCCTGACTTCCGCAGCCTTCCGGTCAATGACCGTGAACACAACATCTGTTGTGGGTGCGGTTGTCGCTGACTCGCGATTCAAAGCCGTTGTAGCCAGTGTCAATGTGGGTGCGAAACGCGCGGCCGCGTCTAAACAGGCCATCCTGCCACCTCGCTGATCCGGTTCTGAAATTCTGTGTGTCAGCGAATTCCTGGTGGCAAAATCGATGCGCACACCGCTCCGACCGGTTTCGTCGGAAAGATGCCTGAAAACACAATGACTCGTTTGACCCGAGCCAGCGGCGAGGTCCAACCGGCGCGGTTGCCTCGCCGCTGGCTCGGGTCAAACGAAAGATGATCAGAAAGGACCAATTCCATGGAAGACATCCGCGGTAACCTGTATCCAGCTCCATTTCGGCCCCCATTCGGCGCGCCGGAAGCAACGGGCCTGTACGATCCTCGCAATGAACGCGACAATTGCGGCGTTGGATTTGTTGCGAACATCAAAGGTATCCGAAGTCGGCAGATCGTTGACGACGCGGATCGCATCTTGCGACACATGGACCACCGTGGTGCCTGCGGGTGTGAATCCAACACCGGAGACGGTGCCGGAATGCTCACCGCGCTGCCGCATAACTTTCTTGTCCGAGTTGCCAAAGACGACATCAAAGTCGATCTGCCGGCCGTCGGAAGCTACGGGGCAGGGATCGTCTTCCTGCCGCAGGATGAAAAGCAGCGTGCCACCTGCAAGAAGACCGTGGAAAAGTTCATCGCTCAACAGGGACAGAAACTGCTCGGCTGGCGAACGCTGCCGGTTGACTTCGAGACGGCTGACATCGGCAAGACCGCACGGGCCTGTGCTCCGCACATGGAAATGCTGTTCGTCGGCGGTGCGGAGGGACTCGACAAAGAGGCACTCGAACGCCAGTTGTTCATCATTCGCAAGCTGTCCAGCCACAAGCTTCGCAACAGCGACATGTCTCAGGCTCTGCTGTTCTACGTGTGCTCGCTATCGACCAAACTCATCATCTACAAGGGCATGCTCACGTCACATCAGGTCGTGCCGTTCTTCAAAGATCTGCAGGCTGCAGATTACGACACGCATTTGGCAATGGTGCATTCGCGATTTGCCACCAACACCTTCCCCAGCTGGGACCGCGCTCAACCCCTGAGATTCATGTCGCATAACGGCGAAATCAACACCGTGAAGGGCAACTCCAACTGGATGTTCGCTCGCCAGGGTATGATGAAGAGCGATCTGTTTGGGAAGGAAATCGAAAAACTGTTCCCGATTGTCGAGCCGCACACCTCGGATTCCGGCTGCTTCGACAACGCTCTGGAAATGCTTTACCACTCGGGCCGCACGCTGCAGGAAGTGGTCATGATGATGGTACCGGAAGCATGGCAGAACCATCAGACGATGCCCGAACACAAGCGGGCCTTCTACGAGTATTATTCCGCCCTCCAGGAACCCTGGGATGGACCAGCCTCCATCTCATTCACCGACGGTCACTACATCGGCGCGACGCTGGATCGCAACGGTCTGCGTCCAAGCCGCTATTACGTCACGAAGGACGACCGTGTTGTCATGGCCAGCGAAGTCGGTGTGCTGGACATCGAACCGGATAACGTCGCCTACAAGGGACGCCTGCAGCCGGGTCGCATGTTTCTTGTCGATTTCGCACAGGGCCGTATTATTGACGACGAGGAACTGAAGGCCGACGTAGCTTCACGCCGTCCGTACCAGCAGTGGGTCCAGGAGCAGCGTATTCGCCTGGAAGAACTTCCGAAGAAAACGCCACCCGAACGACTCACTGGCCAAGACCTGCTAAACCGCATGCAGGCGTTTGGCTACACGTCGGAAACCATGCAGTTCATGCTGCTGCCGCTGATCAAGGCCGACAAGGATCCAATCGGTTCGATGGGCAATGACGCAGCGCTTGCGTGTCTCAGCGATCAGCCGCGAATGCTGTCTGATTATTTCCATCAACTCTTCGCCCAGGTGACGAATCCGCCGATCGATTCGATCCGCGAAGAAGTCATCATGTCGCTGGAATGCTACATCGGCCCGGAAGGCAACCTGCTCGACACAACACCAGAAAGCTGCCATCGGCTCGCTGTTCCGCATCCAATTCTGACCAATCACCAAATGGCAAATCTGAAGGGCGTCAACCACCGTGACTGGAAGTGCAAGGTGATTGATATCACCTATCCCAAGTCCGATGGAATTGCCGGGTTGCGACCAGCACTCGATCGCATCTGCAAAGAAGCCCGCGACGCGATTCACAATGGCTACAGTCTGATCGTGCTTTCAGATCGCAAGGTCCGTCCGGATCGGATCCCCGTCAGTTCGCTGATGGCGACCGGTGCGGTCCATCATCACCTCGTGCGCAACGAGGAACGAACGCAGATCGGACTGCTGGTCGAATCCGGTGAAGCGCGCGAAGTGCATCAATTCTGCCTGCTGATTGGCTTCGGGGCCGACGCAGTCAATCCATACCTGGCGCTCTACGCGCTGCGGCAATCACGGCTGGACGGCAAGCTGAGCGACGATTGGGACGACGATCGAATCATTGCCGCTTATCGGTCCGGGGTGGCCAACGGCATGTTGAAGGTCATGGCCAAAATGGGGATCTCGACGCTCCAAAGCTACAAGGGAGCTCAGATTTTCGAAGCCCTCGGCCTGGCCGACGAAGTCGTCGATCTGTGCTTCTCCGGAACCGCCAGCCGTATCAAGGGCGTCGGATTCGATGTCCTGGCGCAGGAAGCGCTGATGCGACATCACATCGGATTCCCTGAAAATCCGGACAGCATTTCTCACGAGTTACCGAACCCCGGCCTGTTTGCCTGGCGGCGCACGGGTGAAAAGCACGCTTGGAATCCGCATACCATCGGGCGCATTCAGCAGGCCGCTCGAACTGGTGACAAGTCCGCCTACAGGGACTTTTCTAAACTTGTGAATGCAGAAACAACCCGTTCCTGCCATCTCCGCGGACTGCTTAAGTTTCGCAAGGGCACACCTGTCCCGCTGAACGAAGTGGAATCTGTGGCAGAAATCGTGAAACGATTTTGCACGGGTGCCATGAGCTACGGGTCGATTTCGGCCGAAGCGCATGAATCGCTGGCAATCGCCATGAACCGCATCGGCGGCAAGAGCAACACCGGCGAAGGCGGCGAACGCTACGACCGTTTTGAGCCGATGGAAAATGGCGACTCGCGTCGTTCCGCCATCAAGCAGGTTGCTTCCGGTCGCTTCGGTGTGACGGCATGGTATCTTACGAACGCGGACGAACTGCAAATCAAGATCGCCCAGGGAGC
>Ga0154020_10002999_pt1 | contig 20496 bp, 9 predicted proteins | sample Klosneuvirus_201_FD_109709 | JGI IMG/M metagenome (GOLD analysis project Ga0154020, IMG submission 109709) | Active sludge microbial communities from wastewater, Klosterneuburg, Austria - Klosneuvirus_20160825_MG | ecosystem: Engineered > WWTP > Aerobic digester > Activated sludge | place... | reverse complement strand
CACCCTCGGCGAAACCGCCAAAATCAACGACTTCCTCGGCGCAGCTGATTCCACCAACCTCGAACATGGCGTTGCTCTCCGCAGCGACGGCTCCACCGTGCGCGAACTCCACGCCCTGCTCAAAGCCAAAGACCCAGGCTTCGGCGGTCTCGTCCGCGTAATGAACAAACGCCAGGAATTCCTCTGGGTGCATGAGAAGTTTGCAAGTGAGTATTAATATTAGGAGTTAATATGGCAGAGAAAACGCCTGAAGAAAATGCATTAGAGCGAATTCAGGAAGCTTACTTAAACAAGAGTAAAACTCTTAATTTAAGAGAAGTAGGGCTTAAGACTGTACCAAATGGAATTGGTAAATTAACAGAACTGAAATCGTTGTATTTGCATAATGTAAACAGATACAGAAATTGGACGACTGTAGCATTTAATGAAATTTCAAGATTACCCCCAGAAATTGGGGCGTTGGTAAACCTTGAGATTCTGAACCTTTCAGGAGTGGGTTTAGAATCATTGCCAGAAGAAATCGGTTTATTAACTGAATTAAAAGAACTATATGTTGGTACAGCCAATGAATCTTACGATATTTCGATTACTGGCGATACTCGTAATCGTTCTGTTACAAACAATTTATCTAATATACCATCTGAAATTCTTCGTTTACGGAATTTAGAAGTCCTAGATTTACGTGGAAACCTGAAATTAGCCATCCCACCTGAAATCTTGGAAAAAGTAACAGAGCCAAATGTAATTCTTGATTATTATTTTTCAACTAGCAAGAAAGCGCTTAATGAGTGTAAAGTCATAATGATTGGGCAAGGAAGAGTGGGAAAAACATCACTAGTTAGTCAGTTGATTACAAGGAGATTTAATCCTTCTGAAACCATAACAGAAGGCATAGCAATTAATAGATGGAAAATTGGATATGCTCAGGAGCAAGTGGATATTAATATCTGGGATTTTGGTGGACAAGAAATCATGTATGCTACCCATCAGTTCTTCTTGACCAAGCGTAGTCTTTATGTGTTAGTTCTTGACTCCTGCCTAACCCAAGAAGAAAACCGTGTCGAGTATTGGCTAAAAATCATCCAATCCTTTGGTGGAGAGGCGCCCGTTTTGGTTGTTGGTAACAAGATAGACCAACAGCCGCTCAACATTGATCATACAGAATTACTAAAGAAATATTCAAATATCGTTGGCGTTCTTGAAACATCTGCGGCTACAGGTGTTGGTATCGAGGAACTTAAAACCGCTATCAGAGAACAGGTCAACAAGTTGCCCCACGTACATGACCTGCTGCCTGCAAAATGGTACAACATTAAAATAAAACTCGAAAAAGCGGGGAAAAAAGAAAATTTCATCACCCACGATAAATATCTCGAACTGTGCGCTGAAAATGAAGTTAGCGATGAAATCAGTCAACGCACGTTGATCGGGTTTATGCATGATCTTGGCGTTGTCTTGTATTTTCAAGAAGATCGCCGCCTTTCTGATCTTGGCATTCTCAACCCACAGTGGGTTACAAATGGTGTGTACAAAATTCTCAACTCTCATACCTTGTTCCAAAACAAGGGCGTACTAACAGTTTCCATGCTCGACGAGATTCTCAATCTGCCCGAATATCCGCGCGGCAAACGTCTCTTCATCGTGGATATGATGAAAAAGTTCGAACTATGCTACGACATCCCCTACGGGTACAGTGTCGAAGCCGATAAGACCTTCCTCGTCCCTGATTTACTCCCCGAAGATGAACTCGCCGACCTAAAATTCAACGGCGTCCCTGCCTTTGAATATGCCTATCCAGTTTTGCCCTCCAGCGTCATCACCCGCTTTATAGTCCGCATGAACCAGAAGATTGATGATGGCTTTGTCTGGCGCACGGGTGTAGTGCTGAAAATCGGCGAGAATAAAGCGCTGGTCAAGGCAGATATTGAAGACCGCAAGATCACCATCGCCATTGATGGGGTCGAACACACAAGGCGGGACGCCCTATCCGCGATACGATATCAGTTGGATGAGATCCATGGGTCACTCAAGGGCTTGAATCCAGAGAAGTATGTCCCAGTGCCTGGAGCGCCAGATGCTGATCCGCTAGAATATGAAACTTTGTTGATGATGGAACGGGAAGGGATCGAAACTACCCACGTAAAAAGCGGACGGAAATTGGTCGCAGTCAATGTCAGTCAGATGTTGAACGGCGTCGAAAGCGAGTATCAACGCAAGCAGTATGGGAATGTCATCAATATCAACGGCAACGTCACTGGAAGCACGATCATCGCTGGTAACGAGAATGAAGTGAACAATTAGTGGTAATTATGTCAATGTTTAATCTCAAAATTGACGAAGAGATTCAATTACGTAATATCCATCCCGATGATGCCGAAGCGCTTTTCGATTTAATGGAGCGGAATCGTGCGCGTCTTCGCCCGTGGATTCACCCAAGTTCCCTGCCCGAGACAGCCAAGGCCACGCGATTATTTACCATTAACTGTCTTCTCAGCTATTACGGCAATCCGTTTGGCTCAAGTGAGCTTGCTCAATACTTTCACGAGTTAGAGTCTTATTTTCCACCTGCCAACCGTCCCCTTGATCTGGGGATATGGTTTCATGACGAACTGGCTGGCACCATCTTCATGGCAGGGGTGAGTGGCAGTCCTACCGCACTTGAATTTGGTTATTGGATCACGGAAGAACACGAGGGCAAGGGAATCATTACCCGCTGTGTCAGGGCGTTAATGGATTATGCAATTGATGAAATGGGTATCCTGCGATTTGTGATTGGGTGTGCGGCGAACAATCAACGCAGCCGGGCTGTTCCGGAGCGATTGGGATATCGCCTGCATGTGACACAACCCAATGGGGAAGTGGTCGGTGAATTTGTGTATGATCGGACGATTTATGGGGTCCGCTCCACTGGGTGGCGTGAGCGGAGCAAGATGAAAACAGAGGCAAAATAGCAAATAAAAAAGATGGCCATCCAAGTATGAAGTGCTGATGTGATCTTGAGAACTGCCAAACCCGGCGCAAATGAAGGTAGAAAGTTTTGGGGCTGTTCAGGCTTCCCGAAATACCGCGGTATTTTAAAGTTTGAGTTATTGACCTGTCGGCTCCTGTCAGGAACTTGAAATAATTAGAGGGTATTTGTAATGTCCAAAATAAGCCCTCATGTCTTATACTTAACCAACATGCCCCGCAGGAGTGTCATCCCGCGAGGCATTGACTTGCACTACGCGATTTAGGCGCGTAGCAGACAGGGTGGTATTAATACAATCCTACCGCCTGTGCAAATTATGTGGGCGGTTTTTTTGTTTCTTTTTAATAAGGGAATATATGGCGAAACTCGAAGATCTCAAACGAAATGCTCAAGTCAAAGGCCTGAATCCTTCAGGGGTGGTTACGATTCTAAATGTACAACAGCATGGCTCAGATGTATTTGAAGTCACCTATCGTGATATCAATGGGAAAGATAATAGCGAATTACTTTTCCGCGATCGCGAATCGGATTTGGAGGTAACTGAGGCAGGAACACCTTGGGCGTTTGACAGTGATGGGGAATTATTCAGATTAGCTTCTGAAGCCTATCGAATTCGAATGGCGTATTTATTTGACCCGTGGATGGCAGTCCATCTCTCACAAGTTGAGCCTTTGCCGCATCAAATCACAGCGGTTTATGGTGAGATGCTAACTCGTCAACCTTTGCGCTTTTTACTTGCTGATGACCCTGGCGCAGGCAAGACCATTATGACTGGTTTATTTATCAAAGAGTTGATGTTACGCGGCGACTTACAGCGTTGTCTGATCGTTGTGCCTGGCAATCTTGTCGAGCAGTGGCAGGATGAACTCAATCAAAAATTCCAATTGCCTTTTGAAATCCTAACCAATGACCGTATCAATTCTGCGCGTTCTGGAAATGCCTTAAGTGAAATGTCCTTGGTAGTTGCGCGTTTGGATAAATTCAGCCGTGATGAGGAATTGCAGGCAAAACTAAAACAAACCGATTGGGACTTGGTGGTGATCGATGAATCTCACAAATGTTCTGCTTCGGTCTTTGGTGGCGAGGTCAAATACACCAAACGCTATCACCTTGCGGAATTGCTTTCAGAGCGGACTCGTCATTTATTGCTTCTGACTGCCACGCCTCACAATGGCAAGGAGGAAGATTTCCAACTCTTCATGGCGTTGATTGACCCTGATCGTTTCGAAGGGAAATACCGCGAAGGCACGCACGAGTCTGATGCATCTGATTTAATGCGCCGTTTGGTAAAAGAAAAATTATTGAAGTTCGACGGCACGCCTCTTTTCCCTGAGCGCCGTGCCTATACCGTTACTTATGAATTATCTGATCTGGAAGCCAGATTGTATGAGGAAGTGACCAGCTACGTGCGTGAAGAATTCAACCGTGCGGAAAATCTGAATAAGGATCGTCGTGGCACCGTTGGATTTGCTCTCACTGTTCTGCAGCGTCGTCTGGCGTCCAGTCCCGAAGCAATCTATCAATCCTTACATCGCAGACGCGAGCGTTTGGAAGCTCGATTGCGCGAAGAACAATTGATAAAGCGCGGCCACAATGTGGATATCACAGATGACCTCTTCAAGGATATTCCCAAGTTTACTGATGAAGACTTTGAAGATTTCGATGATGCGCCAGAAACCGAAAGCGAACAGGCCGAAGAACAGGTTAGTGACGCGGCAAGTACAGCCCGCACCATCACAGAATTGAAGTTGGAAATTGCTCGATTAAGCGACTTGGAAAAGTTGGCCGATAAAGTTCGCCGAAGCGGACAAGATCGCAAGTGGACCGAGCTTTCAAAGTTGCTCCAGGACCAGGCAGAGATGTTTGATGCAGATGGTAGACGCCGCAAGTTGGTGATCTTTACCGAACAGCGGGATACGCTAAATTATCTGACGGATAAGATCCGCACCCTGCTTGGCAAACATGAAGCAGTTGTCGCAATTCATGGCGGTGTTCCCCGCGACCAGCGCCGCGCAGTGCAGGCTTCCTTTGTGCAGGACAAGGATGTTTTGGTTTTGATTGCCACTGATGCAGCAGGCGAAGGTATTAACTTACAGCGTGCTCACTTAATGATCAACTATGACCTGCCTTGGAATCCGACTCGTTTGGAACAGCGCTTTGGGCGAATCCATCGCATCGGGCAAACCGAAGTCTGTCATTTATGGAATTTAGTTTCCGACCAAACCCGTGAAGGTGAAGTATACATTCGCTTGCTTGAGAAAATGGAGGAGCAGCGCAAGGCTTTGGGCGATGGTGTTTTTGATGTATTGGGAAAACTCTTCCGCGATACCAGCCTGCGCCAATTGTTGATGGATGCCATTCGCTACGGCGATCAACCTGAAGTCAAAGCACGATTGTTCCAGGCGGTGGATAATCTTGCCGATCAAGACAACGTGCGCAAGTTATTGGAGGAACGTTCACTCGCACAGGATACGATGGATGTCAGCAACGTCCGCCGCATTCGTGAGGATTTTGAACGCGCGCAGGCACGCAGACTTCAGCCGCACTTCATCGCTGGATTCTTCAAAGCCGCATTTGAACGCTTGGGTGGAACATTACACCCGCGTGAAGCTTTACGTTTTGAGATTACACACGTGCCCGCCATCATTCGCAATCGCGCCAGCATGATGGGCAAAGGGACAGTATTAAATAAATACGAGCGTGTTACCTTCCACAAGGAAGTAATTCACCAATCAGGCCAGCCGACCGCTGAGTTTATTGCGCCAGGCAATCCGTTAATGGATGCTGTCACAGATTTGGTTTTGGAAAATTACCGCGGGCTGTTGCGCCAGGGTGCGATTCTCGTTGACCCGTTGGATCAGGGCGAAGAACTTCGCGTGCTGTATTATCTTGAACACTCAATTCAGGATTCGCGGACCACTTCAGGCGGAGAGCGACGCGTCATTTCGAGACAAATGCAATTCGTCGAGATCAACGCCCAGGGCGAGTCAAGATCCGCAGGCTCTGCTCCATTTTTGGATTATCAACCTTTAGCCGAAGAGTTCAAACCCCTAGTAGAATCCATATTAAGTGCCGATTGGCTGCATGGAGATTTGGAAAAGGATATTCGTGCCTATGCCGCGCAGATGCTTGTGCCTCAGCATCTGCAGGAAGTAAAAGCGCGTCGCGAAGAAAATATCGAGCGCACCGAAGCCGCTGTGCGCGATCGCTTGACCAAAGAGATCAATTATTGGGATTATCGCGCTGAGGAACTCAAGGCACAGGAACAATCCGGGCGCACGAACGCACGCCTGAATTCAGATCTCGCCCGCCGCCGTGCCGATGACCTGCAAACCCGTCTGCAAAAACGAATGATGGAATTGGAACAGGAACGGCACATATCAGCTGCCCCGCCTATCATCATGGGCGGCGCGTTGATCGTTCCTGCGGGTCTTCTGAATAAGCTGCAAAACAAAGCGCCGACTATATTTGCACGACAGACCAAAGCCGTGGAAGATGCTGGGATGCAAGCCGTAATGATTCAAGAGCGGAAACTTGGTTTTGAGCCAAAAGATGTCAGTCGTGAAAAACTTGGCTGGGATATCGAATCACAGGCAGGTGAAGGCAAGTTGCGTTTCATTGAAGTAAAAGGGCGGGTCGAAGGCTCGACCACGGTCACAGTCACCAAGAAGGAAATTCTCGCCGCTCTCAACAAGCCTGATGATTTTTTTCTGGCAATTGTTGAAGTAATTTTCAATGGCGAGCAAGCCAATGGAAATACACCAACCTACATCCAAAAGCCATTTCAGCGTGAGCCTGATTTTGCAGCGGTCAGCGTGAATTATGAGATGAAAGAATTGATTGGCAGAGGAAAATAACCATGTCTGTTCCTACTCATCGTGAAAGCTGCGAAACAAGGATTTGGAAAACAACCTGTCTTGATTGCAAAAAGCCTGTTTATTTCTTTGCTTGTAGTTGCGGCTCAAAGGTTTTCTTTGACCTGCTTGGCGATCCCTGGCCACTCCATGCAGATAGTTGCCCGGTGTATCATGCACGGGTTATGATTCAATCCGGTGCTGACCCGAGAGCTATTCGACGCCTGCTGGATAGTCAGGTAAAAGCAAGTGGAATTCCAATTCCGCCTGAACTTGACCAATACTTATCAGGTTATGGGGCCTCTGGCAAGATTTACTATAATGATGAACTTCCATCTGAAGACCCTTGTGAAATCAAAGGGCGGATTCATGAAGTAAACAAGATTAACTTTTTCAAGCGTTTTGAGCTTGATGACAACCTGATTATGAGAAGACTCCTTGGTGAGTTGGTAACTGAGCCTTATCTTGAAGTGATTGTTCGCGAAGATGCGGACCAGGATATCAGAATTCGTAAACGCTGGACGTTTGTTGTTCCTGAAGAGGAGGCAGCAAAACTGAGAAAAGGAATGACCGTTTATGCTACACTCCAAGGCAAACCGATTATTGATGATGTGGCAATTTGGGTGGCAAGTGACCTGGATTGGAAATAATCAATTGTGATCTCTATGAAAGATATCTATCTCTACATTACCCAACGCATTCACCCTGGCAGTATTGTTGCAGCGGTTGCTTTTGACCTGATATGGTCGTTGTTCGAGGGCGGGGTTACAGCCTCCTTTGTGGGTATCATCCTGCTGCCCTTCCTGATCGGGACGATCTTCATCGCCAGTTTTGGCGCGGTGACATTGATCCAAAGGCTTGGATCGGGCGATGAGTGGTCGGCGGCACTATCGAAGGGCCTTGCTCTCGGAGTTTTAGCAGCTGTTCCATTTTCTGCTGTTGGCGTGATCGGCGGTGCTGTGCTGGGCATTATGCGCCTGACCTATGGCGCGGATGAAGAGACGATATTGTTGGGAAAATTAACCCGCAGTTGGCGCGAGGTCGAAGGAACCTTACGCAGGCTGGCTCCAACGTATGCCCACGGACGCAGCCTTGAGGATGTGATCAATCATCTTTATAGCCAGAGATTGCTTTCCAGCGCATTGAAAGAACAATTGCATGATCTGCGTAGACAGCGCAATGTCAATACGCATGAGATAAGCACAGGCGAGTTAGCAAACCTGGTGGATGAAGTTCAGTCGATGGAAAATACTTTGAATATGAGATTTTTACAAAGATAGCCATCCAGATTATTTTATAACTAGAATCCCAAAGAGAAGGAACGCATGACCTACCGTAAAAAACTCATCGAAGTCTCCCTCCCGCTCGAAGCCATCAACAAGGAGGCTGCTTATGAAAAATCTATTCATAACGGCCACCCATCAAGTCTACATTTATGGTGGGCCCGCCGCCCGCTTGCTGCTTGCCGTGCAGTTCTGTTTTCCTCACTAGTGGATGATCCATCCGAGTATATGCCCGATGAAGAATCTTCCCGCATCGAGCGAGAGCGCTTATTTGGCATTATCGAAGACTTGGTCTTATGGGAGAACAGCAATAACGAAGAAGTATTGGATAAAGCCAAGATGGAGATTGCACGTTCCGTTGCGCGAAATCTGAATGTGGATGTGCCAGTTGGAAAGGAAGCCGTGCGTGAGTTTCTTGCCACCAAAGCCCCACCTATTATGGATCCCTTTGCAGGTGGAGGTTCCATTCCACTTGAAGCTCAGCGGCTGGGCTTGCGTGCCTATGCCAGCGATCTCAATCCTGTTGCCGTACTAATCAACAAAGCATTGATTGAGATTCCTCCTCGGTTTGCAAATATGTCTCCTTTGCATCCTCCTGTTAAAAGTGGAGATGCAGCAGATACATCAAGATATCGAGCCAAACACAATTCTGTTGCGCCTGAATTCTGGGCAAAAGAATGGAAAGGCACGCAGGGCTTGACCGAAGATGTGCGCTACTATGGCAAATGGTTGCGCGATGAAGCTTTTAAGCGTATTGGACATTTATATCCGTTCGTGACAATTACAAAAGAAATGCTTGCTGAACGACCTGACCTGAAAGAACAGGAACTTAAAGTAGGCGACCAACTTACAGTGATTGCATGGTTATGGACACGTACTGTCAAATGTCCAAACCCTGCTTGCGGAATTCAGATGCCACTATTAAACACACTAACTGTTTGTGATAAAAAAGGCAGAAAGACATTCGTTAGACCTATTATTGCGAACAATAAAATAACTTACAAAATCACCAAAGATGAAAAAAATCTACCAGAGCCCCCCAAAAAAGGTCGAGGGATTTCGTTTTCATGCTTATCTTGTGGACAAATTGCGGGCGAAGAATATATTAAAAGTGCTGGGTTAGCTGATGATACTAAATTTCATTTAATAGACATTGTTACTGATGGGAAAAAAGGCAGAATACATATTTCACCTGATTCCTATCATGAAAAAACTGCTCGTGAAGCCATTCCTAATTGGAAACCAATGATCGAATTGTCAAGACATCCACAGTATATGGCTCCCCCACGATATAAGATGGAAATGTTTGCAGATTTATTTACATCAAGACAAACGGTAGCCCTTTCAACTCTAAGCGATCTTGTTAAAGAAACCTATGACCATATCCTTGAAGATTTAAAATTATTACCTAGCAACCATAATCTATTTTCCCGAATTGATTACGCACAAGCAATATGCATGTATTTAGGTATGAATGTTAGCCGTCAGGCGAATCGAATGTCTACACTAAGTTTTTGGGATAATGGTGCTGAAAAAATTCAGCAAGTATTTTCTCGCCAAGCTTACACTATGAATTGGATTTTTCCAGAAGCAAATCCATTTTCAAGTTCGTCTGGTAATTTTATCGGACAGTTGGATTATCTAACCAGCGTACTAGAAAACTTGCCATTAGATGTTGTAGATGGAATTGTTGAACAAAAAGATGCAGTGAATTCAGAATATCCATCTGGAGTTCTTGCCTCGACCGACCCTCCTTACTATGATAATGTACCTTATGCTGATTTATCTGATTTCTTTTATATTTGGTTAAGAAAAAGCCTTACCCCAATAATTCCAGCATTATTTAAAACAATGCTTGTTCCCAAAGGTGACGAACTTGTTGCAGATAATCAAAGACACGGAAGTAAACAAGGAGCTAACCAATTCTTCGAGAATGGGCTTCGATCTGTGTTTTCAAAGTTTAAACAAGCAGTGAACCCAGAATACCCACTCACTGTTTATTATGCATTTAAGCAAGCAGAAAGTGAGGAGAATGAAAATTCTGATCAGGTCACAGCAAGCACTGGTTGGGAAACAATGCTGGAAAGTCTTTTATCTTCGGGATTTTCTATTGTTTCAACATGGCCAATGCATACAGAACAAGCTACTAATATAAAGAAAAACCTGAATGCTCTTGCTTCTTCGATTATTCTCGTATGCCATCCACGATTGCAAGATGCAGCGAATATATCTCGACGTGAGTTTTTAAGTACTTTAAAACGAGAACTATCCCCAGCTTTGCGCCGTTTACAGCAAGGCAGTATTGCTCCTGTTGATCTGGCTCAAGCCTCCATCGGTCCCGGCATGGCTATTTACTCGCGTTATAAAGCTGTCCTTGAAGCCGATGGCAAGCCCATGTCTGTGCGAACTGCACTAGGGCTCATCAATCAGGCCCTCGATGAATTTCTTGCCGAACAGGAAGGCGAATACGATGGCGACACTCGCTGGGCGCTAACTTGGTTCGAACAATTTGGGCATAATGAAGCCGCTTATGGTGTCGCCGAAACACTCAGCCGTGCCAAGAACACCAGCGTGGAGGGTCTCAGTGAAGCAGGCATTGTCGAAGCACGCGGTGGCAAAGTGCGTTTATATCGGCGTGATGAACTGGATACTGATTGGGATCCGACACAGGATAAACGTCTCACCGCATGGGAGTCTGCGGCGCATCTCATTTATGCGCTTGAGAACGGCGGCGAAGAATCCGCTGCTGAGTTGCTCGCGAAGCTTGGTCCCGTGGCAGAAGTTGCGCGTGATCTGGCGTATCGCCTTTACACCGTCTGCGAACGCAAAGGCTGGTCACAGGATGCGCTGGGCTATAACATGCTGGTCGTCGCTTGGCCACGGTTGAAGGAGTTAGCGGCACGCAGAGTCGAGCCTGGTCAAGGGAAGTTGATGTAATTAGGAGCGAGGATAAATGCATACCATTATTTTTCAGCCTGCTATATTCACAATATCCATCTTTACGATAATTCTTCTATCGATATTTGCAATTTCTGCTTTGGTCATATTGTTTGTCGTAATAAATAACGCGCAAAAAAAGACATCAATTATTACAAGTAGGGATTTAATAAAAAGAATTGTCCCGAAAATGAGAATAGGGTATCCCGATATTCCCTCCCATCGGGTTTGGGTGGAAACGTTAAACGAATATGGCTACCTGGCGCCGCTGACTAGCGTCGGAAACCACATTGTATTGGGAACGCCGCAAATGGGAGGTACGTCAATATTCCGTTATCTTGTTTCAAGATTTAACACATCGTTCCCTGAACACGCCGGTATGTGTGCATATGTAGACGTTAATCAAATAGTCATGTCGCATAAAAATACAGGTTATGTTTCGATTGAGGAAATATACCGTCAAGTGATCTGGAGTAGCATTAAATTTCCAATGGCGGAATTGGAATCACAGATCAAGCAAGGGGCATTTAAGCGAACGGGGTTGGCAAAACTACTACGGGATGTTGATGGTATATTAAAATCAAGCCTGTCGAAAATAGAACCGACAACTTTACGACAGATCTTGTTTAAAATCTGGCAAATTATTGGGGTCAAGCGGGTGATTTACATCGTCGACAATATCACTGCTCTTGAACCAGGCGCAGTTCCTGTTTTACTGGAATATATGTTGCGAACATTCGGGCGTACTCCTTCTGTCTCGTTTATTATTTCTGGAGATCCCACAACCCTGGTTTTGAACAAACGCACTAATGACGGAAATGTGGGCGCCCAACTTTCCCATGATGTAAATATAGCGCTAAACATTTCTGAAATACTTCTTTCAAAAGCCAAACAAGATCAGGATATCTACACGATTCGAACAAGTTACCTGGCTAAATTAATAAAGTTTATCCAACCAGCAATTGAATTGCCTGAAAAAAACAACATTTCGATTGTTCAAGAGTTCTTTCACAACCCTGAGGCTTGGGATGCGATATTCAATCTAAATAATGGGGAGCTTGAGAATATTTCGGCAAGCATTCAAGAGGTCGTGGAATATCATCAGTCCACAAAGAAAAAAATAACAGGCGAGTGGGTGCGAAAAATGTTTACTGCCCGCACAGTGAAATCCGAAGATCAAGCAGGAGGAAGTTAACATGCTTAATTGGAATTTTGGTTACGATCAGCCTATTAATGAAGTCGATTCGAAACTGGCGTACAAAGAGCCTGCATCTAGAGGTGAAGCACACCCTGACCCGTACAAGGTTTTCATTGATATTTATGGCGCGGTAAAGCATCTTACAGAGCCAGGAAATAGAGAGTTTCGAGGTCGCCGGGGCATTGGGAAAACAATGTATTTCCTGTATGCACAGCACAAAGTTGTTGAAAACCACCGAAATCGAGGAGACTCTATATCATCATATGTTGACATGTCTGATATATCCGGCTTTTCAAATGGAGCCCAAATTTCGCCTTATTTTTACGTCAATCAGATTTACAGAAGAATAATTTTGAGCGTATTAGAGAATGTGTATTATCCAGAGAATGACAAAAGAGGTTCCAGTGATCTAAGCACATTGTCCGAAGAGAAATTCGTCATTCAGAGATTATTAATAAGAAATAAGATTGAAAAACTTAGAAAATACCTAAATGGGGCCGGGGATCCCCTTACGACGAAGCTGGAATTTGAAGAGAAAAGCAGAATCCAGAATGCACTTTCTGTAAAAGGCAGCGCAACCATTGGTGCCGGGCTTGATGGGGTTATGCCTGCATTTGCCACAGGCTTCACCGCAGAGGAGAGCGATGGATATGTTTATGACCAAAAGACATTAGGAGAGTTTGAATATAAATCGAGCAAAATTAAGAACCTGTTTGATGAGATTTTAGGAGCGTTTAGCGCCAAACATTTGATTGTATTTCTTGATGAATTTAGCACTAATAACATTCCTCAAAGATTACAGCCTTATTTGGTAAAAAAGCTGATCGATACGTTTGACGGTATAAGGTTTTCACTGAAAATTGCAACCATTCCAGGCGCTACGACCCTAAGTGTTTTTCACCCCGTATACGGCCAGATCGGGGTTCAAGGCGATAGTCACCTAAAGGTGTTTGATTTTGATGATGAAGCCACAAGAAGATCTGATGTAATTCGTACAGGAAATCTGCATGTGTTCTTGAAAAATATAGCATTTGCAAACCCGACCCTGTTTGGTAAATATATTGTTGACGCCTCGGAGGGAAAATCCCAAGTCAATGCTTTCAATGAATTTGTGAAGAATCATTTTGAGGATCAAATTGCATTTCTAGAGTTCGAGAAATCAGGAGAAGGATTACCAAGGCAATTGTTCGATACATTTGACCGGACTCGATCACGTGCACTAGATAAAAACCAGAAAATCAATAAATTGAGTGTTTGGGCCGCGGCTTTCAGCGACTACAAACAAAAGGCTCAAACCGAAATTTCTGCGGATAATGAAGGTAAAACTATCCTGGCTAAAATTCACAGTGCGAATAGCAGAGTTTTCAAGCTTGAAAGAATATCCGAGCTTGTTGATGCCGTTGAGAGGCTAATAGCATTTGGCTTTATTCACGCTTGCTCTGTTTCACCAATTTACGAAAAAGAAATTAGCATATTTCCTCTTGAATATTATTACACCAGCTATCGAACAGAAGTATTCTTCCAGTTATCGAAATATGTCACAGAACCTCCTCAAAGCTTTCAAGTTGAAGATATGACTTCGGTACTTAAGTCCCAGCATAAACAACTTTATCAAAAGGCCAAAGTTGTATTACTTAAAGAGAAAAAAGATGAAAAGAGTAACAAGAAAAGAAATTGAGTTTTTGATTTTGAAAAATTGAGTTACGACCAGAAATTGACTAAATATGTAATCACGAATTAGTGATTTTGTATGAAGGCGTAATGTAAGAAAGAATGGCAAAACATATCAACTGTTGGCTAACCAAAACATGGAGCAGCACACAGAGCGGAACCATATCAAGGAAAGTTATTTTAAGGAACATTTATGAATCAACAGGATCGAATCAAAATTGACAGGGCAATGCGTTTTAGGTCAAAATTACTTGTCAATTATGAGAGCCGATTTGGTGTACATGTTGATGTGATAATTCCGATCAGTTGGTCCAATACTGGAGAACTTTATGTCAATGTGGTTGAACGAGATAGGCATATTTATATCCATCCAGGCACAATACATAAATGTGAAATTTATGACGAATCGTCCGCGACTCAAGGAGAGTCCTTAGCAATGATGCCACCGACCCCTGTTGAAAATTCAATCCCAAGCGAGAGTGGCGAACTTGTAAATCCAGCAAATATTCCTACTTCTACTCCCCGCTTAAACAGAAAGACGCCTCCTGTTTTAGTAAAAGGATCAAAAAACGAATTAGGGATCGAGGATGTCAAAAACGACGATGAATGGCGTCGTCTTATGCTATATTATCTTGATTGCCTTACACATGAATATAGGCAAAAATTTGATATTAATATCAACAAGACGCCCGTTTGTTTTTTTGATTCCCAGCAGAGTGTGATTTGCTCTTTTCTCGAAGGAAACACAACTTTTATATTTGAAGAAGACAAGCACAAGGGGATCTACAAATATGTTGCACCATCTGCCAAAAGAAAAAAACAACAACTTTACCTTGGCTACCCAATTTTTGTATCAGGAACAAATAAAATTGCGCCAATTTTAATCGCACCGATAAACTATAAAGAGTCCACTCGAAAGATAGAACTTTATGTTGAAGACTATGAAATCAGCTATGCCGCTTTAGCTTCACTAAAGTTAACGGATGAAGAGATTTACTCAGTATTTGATTCTCTTGCATCCATTTCCCCAGACAAGGGTCAGTCCGTTACTCAATCATTAATTGAAAATATGTTTAGAGAAATAGGAAATTTATTGGGGGAAGACCTAAAACGATTAATTAGCAATGACGGATCACTTAAGCCCAGCAGTTTTGTAAATCGTCCCTGTTTCTTTTGGGCTGAACCAGATAACTTAACATCTAGCTTGCTAAAAGAACTAAAAAGCTTAAGTGATTGTTGGGGAACCACACCGAACCCTTTGAAATATCTCGTTTCAAAAACACCTGAATATTCATATCCTGCGCCGCCAATAGAATCCCAAGACCGAAATGTTTACATTGCACCTGTTTATGAAAACCAAAGAAAAGCGATTTCCGCTGCAATGTCGGAACCGATAACTGTGGTGACAGGTCCCCCAGGAACAGGAAAGTCGCAATTCATCTTAAATCTAATCGTTCAAGCTGTTTTGCGCGGAGAAAAGGTACTATTTGCAAGCCGTAATAACAAGGCTGTTGATGTTGTTATGAATCGATTGCAGACTGAAGCGAATTTCCAAGGTTCGATCCGCACAGGAAATAAAGAAAATCGTAGTCGCGCCGTTGAACACATATCCAAACAATTAAAAGAACTGACGACTCCAAATCAGCGCCCGGAAGATATAAGCGCCCGTCATGAGCAATATGCTCAGATTCATCAACGATACATGCAGAAACTCAGCGTTCTGAAGAAAGTACGTTCTCAGACTAGCTTAAAAGCCTCGCGTATTTCTGAAGTTGAAGATATAAAAAAGTTGCTTCCCGATGACTTATGGTCAAAGGTCGAAAAAGTAAATATTTCATTTAACGACGATGAATTTAATTATATGCAGGTACAACTATCGAGCTTGCGATTGGAAGCACTTCAACTTAAATCGTCACTTGATACGCTAAATGTTGATCTTTATACTGAGGTCAGTGAAGGGTCAGATGAAACTCCATTAATTTTGCAACTAAAGAGCTTTGAGGATCAATGGGGCGCTTTTGGTGATGATTTGTTACATCCGGACAGTCTTGTATCGATACAACAAATCCAATCATTTCTAGGATTGTGGGAAGTATTCCTTGAAGCGCTATTCCAACAAAATACCCTTAATTCTGTGTTAGAAGAATACAGGAAACAAAACGGCGAGTTGGAAGAGCTCGAGTCGGTATTTGAGCAAAAAGATCGAGCTGATGTTAGGGCAATTGCCGAAAAAGTCCCTCCAGAAAATATTTTGGCCTTCAAAGATATATCCAGGATATATCTTTCAGAAGCTAAAAAACTTTTATCCAAAAAGAATAATTTTATTTTTCGTGTGGGAGTGTGGTTGGGGCTTGATAGGTCTGTAAATGAATTATCAGATCATTTACGGCAGCTACAGGGAAGTTTAGATATTCAATCAACACTTCCTCACCGGCCCAAAATTAGCGACCTAGACCAAATATTTAAGTCGTCAAAGTTTTTGGCTAAGGTGATTGAAATTGCTGGTACTTTGCATCAAAGCACGCAAACAAAAACAAAAATTGATGACGAACGACGCAATTTAGAATCCATAACCATTAAGCTTCCCGGATTAATCTCAGGAAATCTTAAAAAGATTAATCCATCACTCGGAATAATTACCACAACAAAAGAGGGGATTGGGAGATTTGTTGCGCAAAACACAAACTTAACTGAAAATACCCAACGAATAAGGAATAAGATTCAAGCAAAAATAGACGGGAATGCAAATGAGCTTGAATTATTGCGGTCCTTGGCGGTAGAGGATCCAGACCGTCATTTTGGTTTATGGGTAGCAAACTCAGATTTAACTGAACCGTCACTGCTTGTTGAATTCTTATCCAATTGGAGAATGACTCTTTCATTTTGGAAAGCTCAAGATTCGATTCATATCCTGAGTGACGAACTGGGGAAAATTCCAAAAGAAGAAGTTCTTGCAAATGAATCCAGGGAACTAGGAAAGGATCTTTTTGGCTTAGGGGCAAAAATCCTCGCATTGCAATGGGAAAAATATGCCAGAGAACAGGACAGGGCGGTATTTGAGCAAGCAGAGTCGTATGCTTCGGCAGTCCGCCAACTACTTGAAGAGAGGTTTACACCTGAATACTCTCAACTCAAGAGCATTGAGGAAAGATGTTTCCCTAGTGTCATGAAACTTTTTCCAGTGTGGGCAACTACAAATCTCTCTGCAAAATCTAATTTTCCATTCTCCCCACAAACCTTTGATCTTGTGATCATTGATGAGGCCTCGCAGTCCGACCTTCCTTCGGCTCTTCCACTCTTATATCGCGGCGGGCGCATTGTAATTGTAGGTGATAGTATGCAACTGCGTCATGTCGCAACAATATTTCCACGATCTGAAAGCGCGACGTCGCTAAAGTACGGTGTCTCCCCATCAAAATATTCTTATTCACAGTTTTCGTTATTTGATATTGCAAATCGAAGCGTTCAACCAAATCCCTCTTCAATTTTGTTGAATGAACATTACCGTTCTGATCCGCAAATATTTGGTTTTTCAAAGGAAGAATTCTATTCAGAAGAAATGAAAATATATACGGATATTTTCCGCTTTTCTCTACCGTCAGATTATATGAGGGACGGGACTGGTGTTTTCTGGATTGATACACCTGGAAGAGCTCAGCACCCTTCGGGCGGAAGCGCTTATAACGACGCTGAATTAAGAGTTGTATCAGAATTGACGCAAAAGTTACTAACCGATTTAAAGAGGCGCAAGTTAAATCATCTCAATTTAGGGATTATTTCGCCATACCATGAACAGGAAAAGCGTATTGGAAGATGGTTGGATTCTTCAAGCATGGAGTTCAAAGATAGAATTACTGCTGGAACTGCTCATACATTTCAAGGTGACGAGCGCGATATCATAATCTTTTCTCCAGTATTGTCGAATGACTTAAAAGAAAGGAGCTTGGGATGGTTAGAGAAGACGTCAAATCTTCTTAATGTAGCAGTGTCGCGTGCAAGAATTACAATGATCGTTGTCGGAGATTGGAAGTACTGCCTCTCTTTGGACCCAAGAAGCAAGTATCGTAAATTGGCGGAGTATGTAGATAGGCACCCAGGAAGGGTGGTGACTAGCGTTGACGCCCTCCCCCTATTCAAGGGAATGCAGATAAACATCATTGGTGTTCTATTGGATAGACACAATCGAGAGAGAAACCGCCTTACATTACAAAAGCTGCTATTATCTTCTGAGCAATATGTGTATTGGGCTGATCCATTTATCACCAGCCATGTTTTTGATCTGATTTTGGATATCGCCAAACATCCTGAATTTAAGCTGAAAGATATTCGAATCTTGACGTCGTATGAGCAGACAGAAATTGAAAGATTTGCAGTCAACCCTTTGGAGTTGAAAAATATACAAAACGAGATTGAAAAAAGAGGGGTTAACATTCATCTTGGCTTACTTCCAAAAAGAGACATGCCGCATGACCGTCACTTTTATAGTGTTGGATATGCAATTAATATGCCACCTTTTAGCGGAGCCTATGGAGACCATAAAATGGTCAGTGAATACACAGAATCTAAAACAAAGATTGATTTTTTCAATACTTATTGGGCAAGGGCGAAAATTTATTGATTTATTGTTATGATTGGCAACAATAACAAATTATATAGGATATATTTCGCCCTGCTTTTCAGAAAATATCCAGTATAAATTGGATGTGTGACACAAATAGTTTGTCATTACAATTTTAAGGAATGCAAAACATGGCCAAGAAAAATAATGATTATATCGGTTCAGGTTTGGAACTTCTGCGCAAAGCGCTTGAGCCCTACATCAAACGCCAACTCATGTCTGTCCATAAAGAAAAATGGTGGAGTATAGGGGCTGACCCGCATGTTGGTCGAATGCCTGAATTGAAGAACAAACTTGCCAAGGCCAAAGATGATGATGCTCGCTTAAGTACATTGGATATTGCCGCCCTTCTTACGATTCTCAACAACGCTTGGAATGAAGCTTTTCAGGCTGATTTAGGACAGGCAGGCAGAAGTCACGTCAACGAACTGCGAGATATCCGCAACAAATGGGCGCATCAAGATTCTTTCACTCTTGAAGATACTCACCGCGCTTTCGACACCATGACGCGCCTGCTCGAAATGGTTGGCGCCCCCGAACGTCTCGAAACGGCTGAAATTGCGCGCAAGATCATGGCGGAGATCAACGAACAAAGCAAAACCTCCCAGCCTGCTCTCCTGCAAACACCTAGTGGTGCCTCTGCTTCTCTAAAACCCTGGCGTGAAGTCGCCACCCCGCATCCCGATGTGCAATCGGGCAAATTTCAACAAGCAGAATTCGCTGCCGATCTATTTCAAGTGATCACTGGCCGCGCCACTGAAGAGTATAAAAACCCCAAAGAGTTTTTTCGCCGTACATACTTTACAGATGGGTTATCCAATCTCTTGGGGCGTGCCTGGCTGCGCTTAAGTGGCGTAGGCGGCGACCCTGTTGTCGAATTACAAACCAACTTCGGCGGCGGTAAAACGCACTCCCTGCTTGCCTTGTATCATTTATTCGGCGGCAAAATTAAAACAGATGAAATTGAAGGTATCGAGAATGTCAACGCGCAAACCAAGAACCTACCCGAGAAATTGCCAATTGCCAATCGCGCGGTTATCACTTGCGATTCTCTCTCGGTGGATGAGGCATGGAAAAAGCCTGATGGAACTGTAATTCGTACGCTATGGGGAGAAATGGCTTGGCAATTGGGTGGTAAGGAGGGCTACAAACTAGTAGCCGAGGCCGATAAACAATCTGTCAGCCCCGGTAGTGAAAAACTCACCCGCCTGTTTGAGCAGTTTGGTCCCGCGCTTGTCCTTATAGATGAGTGGGTTGTGTATGCGCGCAAGATCATGGGCAAGGATAATCTTCCAGCAGGGAATTTCGATACCAGTATTTCTTTTGTTCAGGAACTTACACAAGCCGCTAAAGCCGCTAAAAATGCTTTGATTGTTGCTGCTATTCCCGCTTCGGACGCAGAGCTGGGAGGCGATAATGGTCGTATCGCGCTTGGACGGATTCGGAATGTCTTTGGACGTCTTGAAACGATTTGGAAACCAGCCTCTGCCGAAGAAGCCTTTGAGATTGTCCGCCGCCGTTTGTTCGATGCGCTTTCCGAGAAGAACGAAAAGGAACGCGATAAGGTTTGCCGTGCCTTTGTTGAAATGTACTCAGAGAATCGCGGCGACTTTCCGCCCGAATGTCGCGAAGCTGAATATGAAGAACGCTTAAAACGCGCCTACCCAATTCATCCCGAACTTTTTGACAGACTCTATCAGGATTGGTCTACGCTCGAACGTTTCCAATTGACACGTGGTGTGTTACGCATGATGGCTTCGGTTATTTATGAAATGTGGTCGCGAGGCGATCATTCTCTTATGATCATGCCTTCAAATCTTCCTTTGGATAGTCAGTCTGTTCGCGCAGAATTCACGCGCCACCTTGTAGATGGTTGGTCTGGTGTGATCGATAAAGACATAGATGGTTCAACCAGCAAACCATTCCAAATTGACGGCACGAATCCCAACTTAGGGAGGTACCATGCT
>Ga0154020_10002998_pt1 | contig 20497 bp, 14 predicted proteins | sample Klosneuvirus_201_FD_109709 | JGI IMG/M metagenome (GOLD analysis project Ga0154020, IMG submission 109709) | Active sludge microbial communities from wastewater, Klosterneuburg, Austria - Klosneuvirus_20160825_MG | ecosystem: Engineered > WWTP > Aerobic digester > Activated sludge | place... | reverse complement strand
GTTCGACGATGAACCACTATCGGGTCGGTCTCCGTCGTGGGATCTCTTTCTCGGATCCGATGATCGAGCTCGAGCCCGATGATCGGTTTGTCTGGGGTGTCGGAGAACGCAACGGAGCGACGATCGATGCGAACTACGGGATTGGTGCCGGGCCGTATGCACTCACGGTCGATGCGGCGGCCGACACCTCGGTCACCGACTGGTTCGAGGGACACGCCGTCAGCACACGGTTCGAGCTCGACGGTAACCACGTGACGGGCGAGATCGCCTTCGCGGTGGAAACCACACTCGCCCTTCCCGCTCTCGGGCGCGCGGTCTCGAACACGCTAGAGGCTGCGAGAGCCGAACACCCGATGTGTCCCGGTCCGGAATGTGTGGATGGCTGGCTGGACACACTCCTCAATGTCTTCGACCTCAATGGAAATCTCGTCGTCGAACCGGACGAGGCTGCCAACGAAGACCTGCTGGACGATTTCCTTAACGTGCGTCCCCGCTTCGACATCCTGTCCGGCGAGGACGCGATCTATTGGCCGGATCGCGACGAGATCCTCGAGTCGGACAAGGCTGTGTTCAAGATCAGGGGTGTCGAAGTCTACTTGCCATGATCCGATATCGCGATGACTCCCGCGAGTGCCTCTCGGCCGAACGAGAGGGACACCTCTAGTTGCACCCGAACTGAGTTGTCATCCACGACCGCGATCGTTCCCGACGTCGCGAGCCTGGTGAGTGCTCCACGACCGATGCGATGAAGGGAAGTAGAGGCGAGGCGAGATCCCAGGTGGCCACCGGCTTTCGCAGGGAGGTAGGCGGCGATGAGCGTGACCCGCTCGAAACCGTCGCCTCTCAGGCACCGATCGAAGCTGCTAGGCTGACATGGATCTGCGTTGCTCGATCTCACCCTGGCACAACATATCCAGGCGGTGGATCGGTTGCGGTGAGCTGACGTGTACGCCTTCGTCGTCGATCATGACCGGGTACATGGCGTCCAGCGCACGCGTGGCTCCATTCGTGATGAGGACGCCAACGAGCAGGTAGCTGCCAAGCGGAAGCGCGCTCGCGTCGTCCGCCTGAAGTTGTCGATCTGCATGGAGACAAGTCACGTCGTACAGCGAGACACAACCCATGCGAACCGATCGTGGCCGGTTCGACGCGACGGGGACGATCCACGGATGACCTGCCGGGCCAGATTCCCGACCGACGACGCATTCCGCGACGACGGTGATGATCAGGGCGGTAGCTGGATGACCACGTCTCCGACGTTTGCGGCGGCGAGCCCATCGAGGACCCCGAGGAGTAATCCCACGGGCGCGTCCGGCCGCAACCAGATGGTCGGATCCTCGCTTCTCCGTTGTCCGTAGACGCGCTGATATTCGGCAGCGAACGCTCGCGCATCGATGCCACCCGACGCGGTGAGAGCGATTGGATGCTCGACGACACCGAGCCACACCGCGTCCCCATAGATGTCGATGATCACCGAGCCCTCCACGCCGACCACTTCCTGCTCGAGGCGGAACGCGGATCGCGCGCCCGTCCCCTGTCCGGAATCCACGGCCAGATAGAGCCTCGGGACGACGCCCGGATGGTCTTCGTTCCTCGGAAGCTTGCTGACCGCATCGAGAACCCGGAGCGCTGGTGCCTTCGCATCGGCGAGGAGCAAGACGTTCTCCCCGCGCCATCCCTGATCGGAACCGCGCTTCGCGACCACGACGATTCGAACACCGTAGGACTCGCCCGTATCGCTGGACGGTGTGTCACGGACGAGTGGTGCGTGGCTCGTTGACCTGGCCGCGCGAAGTGCCGAGCGCAACACATCCTTCCCCACGGTCGGAGCGGCCGAGAGCTCGGTGGCGGTCGCGGGCCATGCTCCGACACGATACGAGCCATCACGAGCGACGATCAGGAACGTGCGAACGAGCTCGTCGTTGTCGGCAGGCAGCTCGCCCGCACCGCGAGGGAGCGTGAACGCGCCGGCGACCTGGACAGGGATCACCGGTGAAGGCGGCGTTGGAGCGGAACCTGACGCCGCAGGTGTCGGCGTCGTCGATGGCGTTGTTGGAGTCGATGGTGTCGATGGCGTGATCGGCGACGCCTCGGTTGTCTTCGCGACCTGGCCCGACGTGGCAGCAGCCGATGGGTCGGGCTTACCGCCACAGCCCGCGAGGACAGTCAGCAACAACACGGTGCGCGAGTTCATGCGCGCCTCGTAACACGCGTCTCGCGAGACCTCGCGCGATAGTTCGCGCCGATAGTTCTCGCCACGGATCAGAACGGACAGCTTCCGGCCAGCGGCACGGCGAGCGTGCTCTTGCCGATCGCGACCTTGGGATTGTCGTAACAGTCGAGCTCGATCTGGATCAGCACCCATCCGCTCGCCTCGTCGAGGCTCGTCTTCTTCACGACCTTGCGCGGAATGCGCGGCGGAGGCTTCCTGCCCGCTTCGTGATAGGCCGCCGAGTTGTCGATCACGCCGGTGAACGTGACCGCGAATGGTTCGCCCGGTGTCGCGCCCGCGACCTTGACCGCGAGGATGACGTCGCGCGAGCGTGCGTCCTGGGTATGTGGCACCAACGCGCCATGGTCGTCGACGGTGTATTCCTTGAGCTCTACCAGCGTCGGTGGTTTCGGAGCGGCCATCGAGGTTCCGCCCAGCGCGACGCACAGCATGGCAACAAACGTTAGCTTCGACATGGTGGTCCACTACCACCAAGCTCGCGCTCGCTCGGTCGATACGAATGGCCATCCCCACTCGCCCGACCCAATGAGAACGACGGCTAGCCGCGGGCGAAAAACTTGGACCGCGATCAGATCTGCGTTTGTTTATTCGACATGAAGATGAGCAAGCGCCAGCGCCGTGTCGTTCGCAAGATCTGGTTCCCCGTGATCGCGCTCGTGATGATGACCGCGACGATGGCGATCGCCGGTGGCGAGCCGAGCCCGCCCGCGGCGTCCGCACGCTAGTACGTGACGAGCTCGCGCAACGGACGCGGGATCGGAAGGGGCCGATGGGTCACGAGGCTCGGCACGCGTGGTGCGTCGGACGTGCGTGCGCGTTCGAGCGACTCCCCGAATTGGCGCACGTGATGCGCGCGCCAGCACGTGCCGTGGTGCTCGTCGAGAAGATCCGCGCCGTAGGGCGGCACCGTTCGATTCGCGAGCATGGCGTTGCATCGCGCTTTGCCTTCGGTCGGTAGGAACGAGACGAAGAAGTCACCGATCGCATGCGGCGGATCGACGTTCGCCGCACGGAGCACCGTGACGCTCACGTCGTCGGCATCTTCTTCCGTCGAGAAGTAGCGCAGCGAGCTCCAGGGCTTGCCGGTGCGCGGCATGATGTCGGCCTCGAGGAGGCGCAGCTTCGCGCGGCGGTCGAGGACCAGGGCCGAGTAGCCCTCGACGATGGGCTTGTTCTTGATCAGCGCGACGTCGGACGGCTGCATCGAGGCTTCGATCGCGGCGGGGGTCTGGCCGGTCATGGCTGCGAGGACGTCGATGACGCCGAACGTCGCGCCGGGGAAGCACGTGGACGTCAGCGTCGCCATCGCTTGGTCGACGCGGGTGGGCGTGTCGGCGGCGACGGGAATCTCACCCGTGATCGGATCGATCTGGGCGGCGATGCCGTTCGCGATCGTGGAGAGGTTCGCGCGCGCCTGCATGCACGCGGGCACGGCTGTGGTGCCGGCCTGGGCGATCGCGGCTTGCAGCACGCTCGTGAAGTTGCCGCCCATCGGCAGCGCGCGGAGGCGCTCGTCGTGGAAGCGACCGGCCTCGTCGGCGAGGGACCGCCACAGCTCGCCGTATTCGCGCGCGGTGGCGTCGTCGATCGCGGTCCTGCCGAGCGGCTCCGTGGCGGATGCGAAGTAGAACTTGCGCGTTCGCTCCTTCGTGTCGGCGACGATGTGGAGACCGACGACGTGTTGGAACTCGTGCATCATCACGCCGAACGCACCGTCGGCGCTCGCGCCGGTCTCGAACAGACCGGTCTGCACCATCACCGCGAAGCCGGCTTTGCCGCTCTCGAGATCGGGGATCACGAACGCGTTGGGCGTCGCGTCGTCGATCATGACGAGCGCCGGGCGTTTGTCGGCGAGGAGTCCGACCGGGCGGTTCTCGCGGAACGCGTCCCAGCCTTCATCGAGGAGCTGGCGCGTCATCGCCCAGCGCGGATCGGCCGGGGACAGAAGCGTTCGTGGAGCGCGGTGCTCTTCTTCGGCGAGCTTCGCTTCGAAGCTGGTGAACCAGGTCGCAGCGGTCGCGTCGTCGTCGAAGGTCTGGAAGCAATCGATGTCGGGTTCGGCACATTCGATCTGTGGATCGCAGACGCCGTTGCCGTACCGCTTGTCACCGCAGCTGTCGCCGCCGCCGTCGCACTTGCCGCCGACGCACTCGTCATCGGGCTCGACGCTGATCACGCAGCTCGCGAGTAAGGACACGAACAGGAGGGATTTCGGGTTCATGCCTGTAGGACACGACCCGATACGTTCGTCGCACGAAAATCTGCGATCAGCCGTCGTCGACGAGGAGGCGCACGACCGAGACGTCGACCTCGGAGGCGATCCCTTCGAGGATGCTGTCGATCGTGGAGTCGCCGATATCGAGACGCGCGACGAGGCCCGTGCGGGTCTCGACGAGGAGCTGCTCCCGCGCGCCGGCGATCCAGCGCGCGACAGTGGCGCGGTGGACGCCGAGGGTCGGCGCGAGCTCGTCGACGGTGAGCCCGTGAAGGTGGTGCATGCGTAACAAGTTTCGATCGCGCGGCGAGAGCTTGGTGAAGGCGGCGCGCAGCGATTCGGTCGCGGCTTCGCGATAGCGCTCGGCGGAGCCGCGATGACCGTGCTCGGCGGCGATGGTCTCGAACAGGTGATCGTCGCCGACGAGAACGTCGCGGCGGCGATCGCGAAGAAGGTTGAGCGCCATGCGCATCGCTGCGATGCGGACCCACGCGCGGAGGGCGCCCTGCCCGCTGTACTCGGCGATCCGCGGGGCGCCGTCCGGAGGTGCGACGAGCACGCGCTCGCGGATGACCTGGACCACCTCGTCCGTGAAGTCGTGCGCGTCGTGGATGCGACGAACCGCGGCGCGGATCACGGGAACGAGCTCGGCTTCGAACGCGGCGAGCGCCGCCGCATCGCCGACCGCGCAGGCCGCGGCGAGATAGAGGTCCTCGACGTGCGCATGTTGTGCAGCGGGTGGGATGGCGTGACGCGCGAGGTGCGCGGCGAGCACGGACGGCGCGATCACGACGCGTGGCCACCGTGCGTGACCGACCTCGCACCAGCGAGCGAGTGCCAGGTCGTCGTCCGACTTCACGGGTGCGAACCGTAACACGCGTGATAAGTGTCGACCGTGGAGTGCCCGTCCGAGAACACGTGGCTGCACTACGTCGCCGGCAACGCCGACGAGTATCTGCACGCGCACCTCGACGCGTGCGCGGAGTGCCGGCACTTGTTCGTGGAGCTATCGCGCAGCGAGGACACGCTCGCGCGCGGTGCGCAGCTCGGGCGCTACGTGGTGATCGACGTGCTCGGCCGCGGCGGGATGGGCATCGTGTACAAGGCGTTCGATCCCGAGCTCGATCGCGCGATCGCGGTGAAGCTCGTCGCGATCGGCGAGCCGAGCGACGGTGCGCGACAACGACTCGTCCGCGAAGCGAAGATGCTCGCGCGGGTCTCGCATCCGAATGTCGTCACCGTGCACGACGTCGGGACGATCGGCGATAACGTGTTCGTCGCGATGGAGTACGTCGCCGGCGTGACGCTGCGGCAATGGCTGCGCACGCGGCGCACGCCCGCAGAGATCATCGCCGCGCTAGCAGATGCCGCGCGCGGCCTCGCGGCGGCGCACGCGCTGGCGATCGTGCATCGCGACTTCAAGCCCGAGAACGTGATGATCGACGAGAAGGGACGCGCGCGCGTGCTCGATTTCGGTCTCGCGCGATCCGCGGGACTCGTCGACGTTTCGCGCGCACCGACCGACGGCGGCGACGGCCGGATCACGCGTTCGGGCACCGTGGCCGGCACGCCGCACTACATGGCGCCCGAGCAAGCGCGCGCGGTCGATGCGAAGAGCGACCAGTTCAGCTTCTGTGTCGTGCTGCACGAGGCGCTGTACGGCGAACGGCCGATCGCGGAGGCGCGGCCCGCAGCGCGGCGCGGCGTCTCGACTCGCGTGCGGCGGGCGCTGCAGATCGGACTCCGCGCGGATCCCGCACACCGTCACGCGTCCATGGACACGTTGATCGCGGCGCTCGCCCCGCCACGCCGTGCGCGGATCGCGATCGCGGCGCTCGCGACCCTCGCGATCGGCGGCGGAGCGGCGACCGCATGGACGCTCGCACACTCGCCGTCGATCGACGACGCGTGCGCTGTCTCGGCCGATGTCGTCGGACGCGTGTGGAGTCCATCCCGGCGCGCGGAGCTCGCCGGGATTGCAGGCGAGCCCGTCGCCGCACAGGTCGATGCATGGACCGCCGCGTGGTCCGCGCGACGCAAGGAGCTGTGCGCGCAGACGCTCCGCAGCGACGCGGACGAGAGTCAGGATATCGCGCAGCAAGTCGGCTGCTTGCGTCGCCGCTTGACCTCGCTCGACGCATCGGTGAGCGCGATCGTGCACGCGAAGGTGCCCGAGCTCGTGCGCGACGCATCGAGTGCGATCGCACGCGCGGGTTCGCCGACGGTGTGCGATTCGTACGAGCGCGGATCGATCGACGAGTCGCTACGCGAGCGCTGGATCCCGATCTTCGAAGCCATCGTGACGGCACGCGTCGCGCTCGAGGCGGGCAAGGTCGACGACGCAGAGGCCGCCGCGCGCTCCGCCGTCGCCGCCGCGCGCGCACATCCCGAACCCGACGTCCTCGCCGGCGCGCTCGGTGCGCTCGGACTCGTCCAAGCCGAGCGCCGCCAGTTCGCCGACGCGCACGTCACGCTGAACGAAGCGATCCGACTCGCGACGCTCGCGCGCGAGGACCAGATCATCGTCGACAGTTGGAACGCGATCTTGCTCATGGGCGTGCATGGCGACGACAAGGACATCGACGCCGCGATCTTCGGCGCCGAGGTCGCGGCCTCGAAGCTGCCGGCCGACGATCCCTCGCGCTGCATGATCGCGGCGCGCGCGGGCACGATCCACGCACGTCGCAACGCCCCCGACCTCGCACTCGCGAAGCTCGAGCAGAGCCTCGCGTGTTGGCGCGCGATCTCGCCCGAGCGGCACGCGGACTCGGTCGCCGACGCGCAGTTCGTGATCGGCCTGCTCCGCGCCCAGCGCGCCGAGTGGCCCGCCGCCCGCGCGGCACTCGACGCGACCGTCGCGCGCTGGGAGGCCACCGACAAGCAGCACGCGGACCTCGCGATGGCGCTCGACACGCTCGGCACGATCGCGCTCGTCGCCGAGGACGACGCGACCGCGGAGCGCCACTATCGGCGCTCGCTCGAGGTGTCGCGTGCGATCGACGACACCGCCGCCGTTGGCAGCACGCAGGGGCATCTCGCGTACGTGCTCGTTCGTACCAAGCGCTGCGTCGACGCCGCGCCGCTCCTCGACAGTGCGCGAACGTACCAAGTGACGCTGCACGGCGAGAAGTCCATGGAGGTCGCCGCGATCGTGGTCGGCCAAGCGGCGTGCGCGCTCGAGCTAGATCAGCCCGTGCATGCGAGAGCGCTGATCGAGGTCGCGAAGCCGCTCGTGGATGCGTCGCCGGCCGCGAAGACGTCGACGATCGCCCTCGCCGACTTCACGCTCGCGCGCGCTCTCGTGGCAACGCGTGGATCGAAGCCGCGCGCGATCGCGCTCGCGAAGCACGCGCTCGACACGCTCGCGGGACATCCCTTCGCGATCCATCGCCGCGAGATCGAAGCATGGCTCGCCACGATCACGAAGTGACGGTCAGAACATGAGCGCGATGCCGAGCCCGAACCACGGCTCGATCCGATCGGGTGCCACGTAGGTGCGCCCGTCGATCACGAACTGCTCCTCCGACGGAATCGCGGTCAATCCGAAGATGAGCGTCGACGCCACGTACCCCGAACGCCAGACGATCGTCGCGACCGCATCGAGGCCGAAATTCACGCGTGCGGCGTCACGCATGCTCTCGAGCCGGGTCACTCGCGTATTCACGCGTGCAACTCCGATCGCGCCTTGAATCCAGAAGTCCGGACCGATCGGAAACGCGCGGCCGAGGCGCGCCGAGGCGATCCACTCGGTGAACCGCGCCGGATCGACCGCGTCCGGGATGCGGTTGTCGTCACCGATCTGGCGATCGATCGCGAACGAGATCGATAGCTGAGGAAGGATCACCCCCGCGAGCGCGGAGATCCGATAGCCGGAGCTGATCAAGCCGCCCTGGTCGCCACGCATCCCGAGCATGGCGGCTGCAAGGACACGCCATCGCCGCGCGGGCTTCGCCGGTGGCTTGGTGAGCGCGGGGTGTTGGGATGACGGCGAGAGATCGATCCATGGCGATGGCGATGGCGATGGCGATGGCGATGGCGATGGCGAATCGTCCGCCCGTGCCGTCCCGTGGAACACCGCGAGCGCCGCGGCCAGCGCGAGCGCACGGTGGCCAACTTTCGTCCACGCCGTCACCTCGAACACCTTACTCGAATAGATCTGCTCGGTGGGGTGTGGCACCCGCTCGCGAGATGCAATCATGCGACCTGCGCTACATGCGTGGTCCAACCCTCCTGCTCTCGGTTCTCGTCGCGGCCGGCCCCGCGTGGGCGCAGCTGTCGCCGACGGTCGACGAAGATGCGGACGAGTTCCTGCCCGAGGAGCTCCACCCCGTCGAGGAGCATGCGCGCGACCTTCACTGGGGACGCATGTTTGTCGAGGCGGGCGTGCTGTTCGGGATCCTCGAGAGCGTCTACTGGTTCGACAAGGACGCGAACAGCTTCGACTTCAAATACAACATCGACGCGCGAAACCTCCGCGAGCGGTTCGTGACCTTCCGTGCGTGGAGTCTCGACGACAACTACTTCAACACCAACGGATGGCGACACACGGCGCAGGGCGGGCTGAACTATCTATTCGCGCGCAGCAACGGGTTCTCGTCGGTGCAGTCGTACATGGTGTCCCTCGGCCTGTCGGCCGCGTGGGAGTTCTTCGGCGAGTTCAAAGAAGAGGTCAGCTTCAACGACATCGTCATGACGCCTCGCTCGGGCGCCGTGGTCGGCGAGTCGGTGTGGCAACTCGGCGTGTTCTTTCTGCGCGGCAAGCCGAACTGGTTCAACACGATCGTCGGCAACGCACTCACCGGCGGGCGCGGGATCTTCGACTACGTCGATGGCAAGCGAACGTTCCATTCCGACAACTCGAGCAGCCTCGGGTTCGATGCCGACATCACGCATCGCTTCGAGCTGTCGCTGGTCGGTGGAACGCAATACGAGTCTGGCCAGCCGAGTCAGAGCATCGCGCGGATCGGCCTCGAGACGGAGCTGATCATGATCCCGGGCTTCGAGCGTCCGGGGCGCGGACGAGAGCTGCGCACCGCGCCGTCGTTCACGCAGATCCGAGTCGAGGCCACGCGCAACGAACGCGAGATGATCGACTTTCGTGCGTTCGCGCGCGCGGCGGTGACCATGTGGCATCGCAAGGACATCACGCGCGACGGCGACGGCTGGAATCTGCTGTACGGCCTCAGCAGTGCGTACGAGTACGGGTTTCACGCGTCGACGATGCGGCGCCTCGCGCGAACGCGTGATCGCGTCGCCATCGCACACCTGCTCGGACCGACGTTAGATCTCACCGTCCATGCACGCGGTCTGCGCATCCGGACGATCGTCGACGTGTATGCGAACTTCGGCCTGTTGCGTCCCTTCGCGATGGATGCGCATCGCGAGCAGTTCCCCGACGACGAAGTGCGCTCGACGGTCGTGCGCGACAACTACTATCACGCGATCGGCGTGACGGGCTCGGCCCGGATCCAAGCGGGCTATGGCCCAGTCGCGGCCGGGTTCTCCCATCAACGCGATCACTTCAAGTCGGTGCAGGGAATCGACCGACATCAGGAGGATCTCGTGCAGGACTACTCGCTGTACGACAAACGCAACGAGAGCCGGCTGTGGGCGCGCTACGGCTTCGATCTGAATCGTGATCTGGCCCTCGAGATCGAGCTCGCGGCCGAGCTTCGCGATCGATCCGGGCGCGTCAAGGAGACCAAGCAGGACGAGCACGAGCAGCGCTACGTCGCCGGCCTGCAACTGGTGTTCTGATCGATCTGGGTCACGCGGTTTGCACTACCATGGAGCCGATGTCGCGGTTCTTCCCCCTGGCCTGCGTGGTCTGCGTCGGGTGTGGGTTCCATCTGTCGCTCGGCAGCAGCGACGCGGGCGGCGGCGGCGACGATGCACCGCCGCGCGGCGATGGCGCCATCGACACGGCAGTGCCATGGCTCGATGGCTGGATGTACCGGCGTGCGATCACGCTGCACGCCACGCAGATCGAGGCACCCGGCAATACGGCGCTGACGGCGCTCCCCGTAATGCTCTCGCTCGACGACGCGGATCTCGCTCGCGCACGGCCCGATCGCAGTGACCTCGCGTTCACCGCGGACGACGCGACGACACGACTCGCACACGACCTCGAGACGTTCGACTCCACGACCCTGACGGTGTGGGTCCGGATCCCGACACTGTCGGCGACGACCGACACGACGATCTACCTCTACTACGGCAACGCTGCCCCGCCGGCCACGACGCCCGAGATGGTGTGGAGCGAGAGCTTTCTCGCCGTCTATCACCTGCACCAGGATCCCGGTCCTGGCCAGGCGGGCCAGATCCGCGACGCGACGGCGAACGCACACCACGCGACGGCGGAGTCGTCGTTCAGCGCGGGCGACTCGATGTCGAGCCCGCTCGGCCGCGCGATCGACTTCAACGGATCGAATTCGTGCATCACGGTACCCACCGTCGATGTCGGCAATCAGTTCACGATCTCGGCGTGGATGAACCTGAACGCCGTCTCGCAGATCCGCTCGATCGTCTCGAACTCCCAGGACGGATCGAACACCGACGGGTTTCGGTTCTTCGTCAACTCGAACGGCAGCAGCGATCGCAAGGTCTGGCTCGAGACCGGCAACGGCGGACAGACCAACTCGGTCACCACCATCGCGAATGCGATCACGACACAACAGTGGGAGCACGTCGCGGTGCTCGTCGATCGGACCAACGGTGCGGCGACGGTCATGGTCGATGGCGCGATCGCCACCACGGACAACACGATCCGGAACGACTTCTCGACGGCGTCATCCCTCGAGATCGGCCGGATGAAGACGAACAACGTCTTCGACGGCATGCTCGACGAGGTAGTGATCGCATCGACGCTGCGATCGGTCGAATGGATCCAGACGGCGTACAAGAACCAGCGTGCGCCGATGGACTTCTACACTGTTGCCCCCGAGCAGGCGCATCCGTAGTCAGTGCGGCCGGAGGCGCAGATCCACCGGCTTCTTCTTCGCGGGAATCGACTTTCTGCAAGGTGCGAGCAGCGGCGTCTTGCCGGCGACCTTCTGCACACGCTTCTTGATCAGCGCGACCTTCTTCGCGACCACCGGATCCGCGGCTGCGATCGCGCAGAGCTCGGCCGGCTGCGAGAGCACGAGCTCGAACGTCGACGCGCGATCTTCGACGGTGTTCTGCGTCGCGTACGACCGCACGAAGCCCGCGGGGCGCTCGACCGCGAGGTCGCGATCGCGATAGAGCATCTCGGGATCGTGATACGCGAAGCCGCGCGGATTGAGCGCCTCCCACTCGCGATCGCTCTCGAAGTGATCACCGGTGTAGTCGAGGAGATGGAACAGCTCGTGGTGGATCACGCGATCGATCGTGAACCCGTCCCCCGGGTCGACGAACGCGCCGACGCTGACGAGGATCCGTTGCTGGTCGAGGAATGCCATCCCGGCCGGCGACATCTCCCGTGCATCGACCTCGATCGCGCGACACAGTGCGACGTGCTGGACCTTCGTGGCAGCGAGTAGCTCGGGCGAGTACATCGAGAACGCGATCGCAGCGGAGTCGATCAGCGATGGATCGATCCCGGCCGTGTTATCGCGACGCGCGACATCGCAGCGCACGCACCGATCGCCGAGGTGCGTGGTACTGCAACTCTCGACACGCGGCACGTCGTCGAGGGTGATCCCGGAGCGAGCGAGGGTGGCGCGCAGACCCACGAGCCGCGCCTCGAGCTCGTCGTTGGACATGCCGGGTGCCGATGTGGGTTCGCTCGCTGACGGCGGAACGCAGCCGATTCCCGCGATCGCGAGGAGCCCGAGGAGACGCACGCTCTCTGCGTGCAGCACTCGCCATGCCACCACGATGACGACGCGGGTCCGGGCGGTTATCGGGAGCTCCTGACGCAACGACGATACAGACGCGTGAAGCTGACGCGTCACTCGAACTCCTGCATGATCGATGGGGCGTGCGCGACAAGGATGCCCCCACTCGACCGTCCGACGCGACGGCTCGCTTGGCCGCGAGTAGCCGCGAGTTCTCGGGCACCGAACGGTTTCAGCTGATCCGTCAGCTCGGCATGGGCGGCATGGGGGTGGTGTTCGAAGCCCTCGACAAGGACAGCGGCGAGAAGGTCGCGCTCAAGACGCTGCGCAACGTCGACGGCAACGCGATCCTCTTGCTCAAGCAAGAGTTCCGCGCGCTCAGCGGGCTGCACCATCCGAACCTGATCCGCCTCGGCGAGCTATTCGAATCGCGGGGCGATTGGTTCTTCACGATGGAGCTGATCAAGGGCGTCGACTTGATGACGTGGATGCGCGAGGGCGACGCGCAGCGGACCCGCGAATCGCTCACGCACCTGATCACCGCACTCGGCGTGTTGCACGACGCCGGCCACGTACATCGCGACATCAAGCCATCGAACGTCCTGGTCAGCGACGGTCGCGTGATCCTCCTCGACTTCGGGCTCGTCACTCGCCACGATCACGATCCGCTGTCGTGGAGCGACGGCGAGATGGTCGGCACGCCCGACTACATGGCGCCCGAGCAAGCGACGGCGCGGCCGATCGGCCCGGAGGCAGACTTCTATGCCGTCGGCGTGATCCTGTACGAGGTGTTGACCGGGAAGCTGCCGATCGAAGGTCACGCGCTCGAAGTGATGATGGAGAAACAGCGGGCGATTCCACCGGCGCCGTCGACGATCGCGTCGGTGCCCGCCGACCTGGACGCGCTGTGCTGCGAGCTATTGCGCGTGGATCCCGCTGCTCGCCCCACGCGCGTGGAGATCCTGCGGCGACTCTCGGCGACACGGCGCAACGATTCGTCGCCGCCTGATCGCAGCGCCACCGCTGCGATGACGCCGATCCCGCGGCAGACCTTCGTCGGGCGCGAGGCAGAGCTCGCGATCCTGCGCGAAGCCCTCGACGAGTGCGACACGGGCGCGGCGGTGACGCTGCTGATCGAAGCCGAGTCCGGAATGGGCAAGAGCGCGCTCGCCGAGCACTTCCTCCACGGCCTCGATCGACGCGACGTCGTGGTGTTGCGCGGTCGCTGTTACGAGCGCGAGTCCGTGCCGTACAAGGGCGTCGACGGCGTGATCGATTCGATCAGTCGGTTCATGGCGCGGCTCAAGGACAAGGAGGCCGCGGCCCTGTTGCCACAACACATCGGCCTCCTCGCCGAGGTGTTCCCCGTGTTGCGTGGCGTGCCCGTCATCGTCGAGCAGCCGCCATCACCGCACGTTCCGGATCCGCAGGAGCAGCGCCGCCGCGTGTTCGCTGCCGTGCGCGAACTGCTCACGCGCATCGGCGCGCGGCATCCGCTCGTGATCCTGATCGACGACCTGCACTGGGCCGATGAAGACAGCCTCGCGCTCCTCGATGCCGTGCTGCGTCCACCCGACGCACCGTGCGTGCTCCTGATCGGCACCGCGTGGCCGCGAGCGAATGACGAGTCGCCGATCGAGTTCGGCACGAACCTGCGCAAGTTGCCGCTCGCACCACTCGGCGCGCACGAGACCATGCACCTCACGCGCACGCTGTTCACCGCGGTGCGTTCGCCGATCGCCGAGGCTGCCGCGGCGTCGATCGTGCGGGAGTCTGCGGGACACCCGATGTTCGTCACCGAGCTCGTACGCCACTCGGTGATGCGCGGCGATGCCGGCACGACCAGCGACGAGGTGCGCCTCGATGCCGTCCTCGCAGAGCGCATCAACGCACTCGACGCGCCCGAGCGCGAGTTGCTCGAGCTCGTCGCCGCCGCCGGCCAACCCCTGCCCGTCGACGTGGCGAGTCGCGCGCTCGGCGTCGCACCGTCGAAGCTGATCCCGCTCGTCGGCTATCTCGCGTCCGCCAATCTGTTGCGCGCGACGGGCCGCACGCGCCGCGACTCCGTCGAGCCGTTCCACGATCGCACCCGCCGAGCGGTCAGCGAGCTGTCCGCGGAGCGCCGGCCCGAGCTACACCGCCGCCTGGCGATCGCGCTCGAAGCCACCGATGCCGAGACGCAGCCGATGCTCGTCGGTGTTCACTGGGAGAAGGCCGGCGAGCCCGCGCGCGCCGCCGCGCTCTACGCACGAGCCGGTGATCGCGCGACCGATGCGTTCGCCTTCGAGCGCGCGGTCAAGCTGTACGAGAAGTGCCTCGAGCTCGCGCCGGAGATGTCCCCGCTGCTCCGCGCGAAGCTCGGCGATGCGTACGCGAATGCCGGCCACGGTCGCGAGGCCGCCGACGTCTATCTCGCGCTCGCACGCGAATCCAAGATCGCGGCCGATGCGCTCGAGCTCGAGCAGAAGGCCGCGCACCAATTGCTGCGCGGCGGCCACATCGACGACGGCATGGTCGTCCTCGAGCGCCTACTCGCGTCCGTCGACATCGATCTCCCGAAGACGCCGAACCGCGCACTCGCGTCGCTGTTGTGGCGCCGTGCTCGCATGCGCGTCCGCGGCACGAAGTTCAAGCCGCGTGACTCGAGTCAGGTCACCCGCGAGGACCTCGCGCGGATCGACATCGTGTGGTCGGCCGCGTGCGGACTGTCGATGACGGACTGGATCCGCGGCGCATCGTTCCAGACGCTCAACCTCCTCTTGTCGCTCAACGCGGGCGAGACGGTTCGCGCCCGGCGCGCACTGCTCCTCGAGGCCTGCCACGTCGCGGCGAGTGGTGCGCCGAGCGAGCGAGCCGAGAAGCTCGTCGACGCGGCGACCAACGGCAAGGAGCTCGAGGATCCGTATCTGCGCGGCTGGGTCGAGCTCGCGCGTGCGTACATCGCGTACTTCCGTGGTGGCTATCGCAACGCGTTCGAGGGAGCCGAGCGCGCCGATGCACTGTTCAGCGCGAACTGCGCGAACGTCGTGTGGGAACGCAACACGGTGCACGCGCTCAGCCACTGGGCGCAGGTCTATCTCGGCTCGCTCAAGACGCTCGGCCAGATGCTTCCAGCTCGACTCCACGAGGCGCAGCTGCAGGGCAACCTCTACGCGGTGTGGGCGCTGCCGGCGACGGTCTCGGTCGTTCACTGGATCGCGCGCGACGACGTCGCGGGCGGGCGCGCCGCCGTCGAGCGCATCTCGGAGCGATGGTCGCTGCGCGGATACCAGATCCAGCACTGGAACGAGATGGCCTCGAACGCGCTCCTCGATATCTACGCTGGCGACCTCCGCGCTGCGCACAAGCGGCTCGCGGAAGGCTGGGTCCCGATGTCGCGCTCGCTGCTCACGCGGATCCAGGTCGTGCGCTTCGAGGTCACCGAGCTGCGAGCGCGCACGGCCCTCGCGGTCGCGCGATCGACCACCGGCAGCGAACGCGCGGAGCTCTTGCGCGAAGCGGAGCAACACACCGAAACGCTCGGCCACGAGGGTCTCGCGTGGACCGACGCGATCGCCGCGCTGCGCCGCGCTGGCATTCGCGATGTCCGCGGCGATTCCGCAGGCGCGATCACCGCGTATCGCTCCGCGCTTGCCGCGTGCGACGCCGCGGACCTCGGACTTCACGCCGCGGCGGCGCGTGCGCGGCTCGGCGTGCTCGTCGGCGGCGACGAAGGGACCGCGCTGCGCGACGCGGCGATCGAGTCGCTGCGCGCGGAAGAGGTCAAGAACCCGGACGCGTTCGTGCCGCTGTTCGCGCCGTAACTCAGGCGCCGCGCAGGCCGCGAGCGAACTGACTCACCGGGTACACGATCGAACGGACACCGTTGCGAAAGCCGGTCGGCACGATGCCTCGCCCCGTCCGGAACATCGAGATCTGAAACGTCGGATCGTCGTCGGCGAGTCGCTCGAGCAGGTGCACGGTCGCGACGCGAGCACGCACCGCAGCATCCGGCCCCGACGCCTCGCGAGCTTCGAGGATGAACGAGGCGCGGCCCGCGGCGATGTCGGCATCGAGCCGCTCGGTGCGCGATCCGGTCTTGGGCACGTTCGCCGCCGGATCGGGTATCGCGCGCAGCCAGATCACGCCGAGCCCCTTGGCCTTCCACGGCGCGACCGAGCCGAACTGGTTTCCGAGATAGTCGGCGACGTTCGTCTTCGCCGTACCCTCGTTCACCTTGATGAACGACTCGAACGTCGCGGTCGCGAGGTCCTGATCGTCGCCGATCTTGATCGCGAAGCCGAGGATCGTCTGTGCCGTGGAGTTCTCGGGCTCCGTGGAGCTCGAGAACCGCACACGCGCGGGGCCTGCGAGGCGAGGCCCGACCACATCGTCGAGCGCGATGATCTCCGCGCGACACACCGAGCCTCGCGGATGAAACGCGCGTGCGCCGCGATAGAGCGCGCGGATGAACAGCGGCAGCGCCGCGACGAGCCCGCCGATGACGCCGATGACGAACAGGATCGCGAGCCCGACGGTGCGCATCAGCGACCTCCCGGATGGCGGCAGATGAAGCGCAGCGCGGCCAGCCCCGGCAGGAAGAAGTAGCCGCCACCGACGAGGCGTGTGAATTGCGGCATGCGCTTGTACTTGCGCCGCACGGGCTCGGCCGGAACCGTGAGCTCGTCGTTGGGATTCTCGTGGCCGGGAGGGCGACGCGCCGCCGTGATCGGATCGCCATCTTTGAATTGCGCGGCGAAGTTGGCGGAGTGCAGCCACGCGCGCTGGACGAACTCGAACTGGCGGTTGATATCGCCGACGAGGCAGATGAAGTGAAGCCCGCGGCGCTCGGTGTCCGGGGCTCCGCGCGCGGCGAGCATCTCGTGCGGATCGAGCGTCTCGGACACCGGGCGACCGAACGCACGTCCCCGGCGGATCATCTGGTGCTTTCGCACCATCGACAGTGACGTCTCGAAGTCGCGATCCGCGGCGAGCACGTCACGCGGGTTCGCGCGGCGGATGTGCGCCCCCGGTGGGCAGCGAAGGCCCACCACGTCGTCCTCGTACGTGAACGCGTTCGCCGTCGCCTGCTCCGGGCGATCAGCATCGGGCGATGTCGCGAGTGGTGCACCACCGGGCCAGCGGCCGACCATCTTCGCGCCCAGCGCGACCGCACGCGTCGCCGGGTCGTCACCGGGCTCGCGCGAATTCTTCGCGAGGTAGTCCCACAGCGCGACCACGTCCTGCGTCATCTCGCGAAACACGAGATACGTGCCGTTGCGTCCGAGGCTGCGCCGCGGACCGATGGCGTGCACGGGCAGATGGCTCGCGGGATCATCGGCCGGGTTCACCGTCGGCAGCTCGGTGACGGCACCGTAGTCGTTGGTGTAGCCGAGGACGACCTCGCCCGGCGGAAGTGCGTGCGTCCAGGATTCCTGCTTCTTCTTGCGCGGCCGTTCCTCGGGCACGCCGGCGATCTTGGGCATCGACAGACCATCGCGCCAACCGAAGTGCTCCTTCTGGTCGGCGAGCGTGACCGTCGCCTTCTCGTGCAGGATCGCGAAGCCACCATCGAACGCCGCGCGCTCGGTCGTCAGCAGCGTCGCGAGCGTGGCGGTGTCCGTCGCGTACACCAGGAGAAGCGCGTGAACGGGCTCCCCTCGCCGCCCCCACTGCCACGTGCTCGGATCGTTGTCGCCGCGATCGCCGAGGATCTCTGCTCGAGTCTCGTGATCCATTCCTTCGAGGAACTCGCGCGAGAACGTCGCGAGCGCGTCGGCAGACACGCCGAGCCGCTCGAGCCCCGCGGCCGAGAACGCGATCTGCAGCGCGGACGTATCGGGCGAATCGGCGGCGCGATTGATCCGCCCCGAGAGTCCTTGCAGGTATTCGCGCGCGCGGGTCGCGTCGACGACGGAGAGCACGAGGAACACGGCCTCGCGAAGTGGTCCGTACCCTCGGACGACGAGACCCTGGATGTCCTCGATCTCGAGCAGCTCTTGGGGTTCGGCGCTCATAGCAGCAGCAGCCATTCCCGGGCTTGCGCCTCGGTGTAGTCCGCGAATAGCCCCTCGCGGATCTTTCGGTTGTGCTTGATGTTGTCGATGCTGATGTCGCGGTACGGGCCGTACCAGAACATCGTCGGCATCTGGTTCTCGGCGAGCGCGTGGAGATACGCGTTCGGCTCGGTGAGCGCGCCCTCGAGGATCACCCACTCCGTCTTCGGAAAGCCTGTACCGAACCCGAACGTCAAGTTGATCCGCATCGCTCCGGCGGGCGTCTCGATGAAGTCGCGCACGTAGCCGACGCCGTCGTTCGTGAAGTTCGAGATGAAGATCGCGCGCCGTCCGCCATCCGCTGCGATCCAGCGCGCGGTCGCCACCGTCGGGATGTTGATGCCATCGCGGAGATACGGGATCCCGGGCACGCCTTCCACGCCGCGCGCGATCAACCACAGCGAGAGTCGCAGGAACAACGGCCTGATCGAACCCTCGGGCTTGATCGGCCCCGCGAGCGTGAACTCGTTGATCACCGGCCGCGTCTGCGTAGCGGCCAGGCGTCGCATGTAGTCGTCCGAGTGGCGCGACGACACGAACGTCTGCGCCGCTTCGGCCTCGCGCATCTGCACGAGCAGCACGAGAACGAACAGCAGGAACGCGCCGAGCGCGACTCCGCCGCCGATGACGAACGCGTCGAGCGCCCTACTGTCGACATAGCGCCGCGCGATGGCGCCCACGATCAACGATCCGACGAACGCTTCGATGAGCAGCGATCGCCACTTCAACACCACCCACGCCCACAGCGTCGGCTTCCACGGCTCGCGCGCCCACGCGAGCTCGGGCCTCGATCGCACGTGATCCTGGATCTCGCGGCGCACGTCGCTCGCGGTTCCGACGAGCCCGCCGCTCGCTTGTCGCTCGTCGATGTACGTCTCGATCGCGTCGCGCAGCTCGCAATGGCGACGCACGTCCTCGGGGCTCAGGTCCTGCATCCCCGAGTAGAACGTGTCGCTCTGGCGATGCGCTCGCATGAAGTCCTCGAGCTCGTCGTCGGTGCACGCGACATCGAAGTCGACACAGTGAGCGAACAGCTCGCGCATTCCCGGGCCCATGATCGCGACGAGCTCGCTGACGTGCTCTCCCGTCGGACCGCAGTAGCTCGTGGCGAACATCAACGTCGCGGGAAGCAGCTCGTCCTGATAGCGCTGCGCGGGGATGATCGTGATCGTCGCGAAGTGCGTCGTCGCGGAGCGCGCGAATGGAAGCCGAGCGGGATCGCGATCGAGCTCGGCGAGCAGCGCTGTCGCTGCGTCCACCCGATCCGCATCGAGACGCGCGAGCAGCGTGAAGCCCGCGTTGACTCTGTGCATCCCCCCCAACGCGGTCACGATAACGCAGCCAGCCCCACTCCGAAATTCCTGGAGATCCCTTCTGCATCGCCGCCGTGCACGACCCGCTCACGTTAGGGTCTCGACGTGGAGTACGTGGAGGCCAACGGGGTCCGTTTTGCTTATCTAAGCGAGGGAAGCGGGCCGCTGGTGCTGCTCCTCCACGGGTTCCCCGATACGCCGCACACGTGGGATCGCGTGATGCCCGCTGTTGCAGGCGCGGGGTTTCGCGTCGTCGCCCCGTACATGCGGGGCTATCACCCGACGGCGATTCCCGCCGACGGGAAGTACGACGGCGACACGCTCGGTCGCGATGTTCTCGGGCTGATCGAAGCACTAGGAGAACAGAAGGCGATCGTCGTCGGCCACGATTGGGGCGCGCTCGCGACGTACACCGCCGCGGCTCTCGGACCCGAGCGACTTCGCGCGATCGTCACGGTCGGTGTTCCCCATCCGCGCGCCGTGTACCCACCGGGACCTCGCGTGTTGTGGACCGTTCGCCACTTCTTCGTGCTGCGAAACAAGCGCGCCGCCGACAAGATCCGCGCGAAGAGTCACGCGTACATCGACGAGCTCGTGCGTCGCTGGTCGCCTGCGTGGACGGACATGCCCGCCGAGGAAACCGCGCGCGTCAAAGAGGTGTTCGCGCATCCCGGCTCCCTCGAAGCCGCGTGTGCGTACTACGCCGCGCTGTCACCGCTGATGCCCGCCTCGCTCCAGGCGACGATTCGAGTCCCCACGGTCGCGTTTGCCGGCATGCACGACAACGTGTCGATCCGCGCCTACGAAAAGGCGCGCCCGTGCTTCGGCGCGACGTACGAGGTCGTGCGTGTCCCCGGCGGGCACTTCATGCATCGCGAGCATCC
>Ga0154020_10002997_pt1 | contig 20499 bp, 23 predicted proteins | sample Klosneuvirus_201_FD_109709 | JGI IMG/M metagenome (GOLD analysis project Ga0154020, IMG submission 109709) | Active sludge microbial communities from wastewater, Klosterneuburg, Austria - Klosneuvirus_20160825_MG | ecosystem: Engineered > WWTP > Aerobic digester > Activated sludge | place... | reverse complement strand
TGCCAAAGACTTTCATTTTCTATGAGAGAGTTAAGCCAAGTTTTAAAAATTAAATAGTTTAAAACTTGTTATTGCTTATAAAGTTCATTAACCAGGCAAATAAAAGATTCAAATTGAACGAGTCGTATCTTGCTACCCCTTCACTGAGGGGTAACCCCGATAAATCAAGGTTGCTTGAGTAACCTTGATTGAGATTGGAACTTTTTCAACTATATCGTAAGTTTTTTTCAGCAAAATATAGTTAGACGACGACACGTGTGTGTATGCTTCTTCTAAGTAATGAGATTTCTTTTGCCACACGGTCAGCCTCTGCTTTTTCAAGATCCATAACTAAATAACCAATGTTTGAATCTGTTGCTAAATACTGGCCCAAAATATTGGCTCCTTCTTTTGAGACAACACCATTGATTTCACCTAGAACTCCAGGCTCATTTCTGTGAACGTTGATAATGCGGCGACAAGCACGATGAATTGGTAGATCAACATTGGGAAAATTCACGGCCCCTGTGGTAGAACCATTTTTAATGTATTGAATTAGACTTTGAGCCACTTCAACACCAATATTAAATTGAGCCTCCTCTGTACTACCGCCAATATGGGGAGTTAAAATAACATTAGGTAAATTCTGCAAGGAAGAAACAAATTTTTCTTTATTTGAGGCTGGCTCCTCTGGAAAAACATCGAGTGCTGCTCCTAATAAGTGCTTTTCTTTGAGCGCTCCAGTTAAAGCCGTAATATCAACGACAGTTCCACGACTAGCATTGATTAAATAAGACCCTCTTTTCATTTTCTTTAACTCTTGAGCGCCAATCATATCCTTTGTCTGAGGCGTTTCGGGAACATGAAGACTCACAAAGTCGGAAAGTGCGAGGAGTTCATCCAAACTAGAGGTTGATTGCGCATTCCCGAGAGGTAATTTTTTGATAACATCATAAAAAATAACTTTTAATCCAAGAGCTTCAGCTAAAACACTTAACTGTGAACCAATGTGACCGTACCCAACTATTCCAAGAGTTTTACCTCGAACTTCACGTGAGCCAACTGCAGATTTGAGCCACTCGCCTTTATGAGCTCCCATATTACGATCACCAAGTTGTCGTGAAAGCGCTATGACCTCTGCGATGACTAATTCAGCCACACTTCTCGTATTACTATAAGGTGCATTAAAAACAGGAATCCCTTTGTGATTGGCTGATTCTAAATCAATTTGATTGGTACCGATACAAAACGCCCCGACTGCTAATAAATGAGAGCTTTTTTGAAAAAAAAGATCCGTTAAGGTAGTTTTTGAACGAATTCCTAAAATCTGATATTGAGGAATCAATTGAATGAGTTCCTCTTCATCAGGAGAATGAGAAATCAGCGTCACATCAAATCCTGCAGACTCTAATTGTTCTTTCGCAATAGAGTGGATGGCCTCGACCAGTAGAATTTTAACATTAGCATTCGATTTAAAATTATTTGAATTAACAAAATTTGTTTCCATAAGGTAAAAAATACCATCCTTTTGACTTACTGCTCAACTAAATTAGTTTATAAAAAATAGTGCCCTTAAACCGTGCAAAAAACAATTCTATCGCGTATAAGAAATGTAGCATGATGAATAATTCCAGTTCAAATCTAAGGTACCATCTCTTACTTGTTGATGATGACCCACTCATTGGCTCTTCAATGAAACTGCTTCTGCCATCCCACTGGAAAATGATATATTCTCCTTCAGCATCATCAGTAAACTATAATTTTCCTTATCATGCTGCATATATTGATATGCATCTACAACAGAGCAAAATTGAAGCAAGTGGTTTACAAGTTATTAAAAAATTAAGGCTTTCCCAACCTCAACTCGAAATCGTTGCCATATCTGGGGATTTATCGCTTGATTTGATGGAACAAGGACTTGAAGCTGGTGCTCAAAGATTCCTTGCAAAGCCACTCATTGCAGATGAATTTTTACTCTATCTTTCAAAAATTGAAGCCTTAATTCAAATTCGCCAAGCCGCACTCAATTCCAATTCTGTGGGACCTCGCTGGGTAGGTACATCAGCAGAGTCAGAAAAAATTCGCCAAGAAATTGCCTCTCTTCGAGGAGAACCAGGCCCCATTCTTATCTCTGGTGAATCAGGTTGTGGAAAAGAAGTGACTTCACGCCTTCTCCATCAACAAGAAGGTCTTGGTCCTTTAATTGCTGTTAATATGGGAGGAATTTCTGAATCCTTATTTGAATCAGAATTTTTTGGTCATCTCAAAGGGGCCTTTACGGGAGCTGATTCAAATAAAGTGGGGCTCATTGAAGCCGCATCAGGTGGTGACTTATTTTTAGATGAAATTGAGGCCATTCCACTTTCACTTCAAGCAAAACTCTTACGTTTTCTTGAAACGGGAGAGTACAGAAAGGTCGGCTGCAAAGAAAGTCAAATCTCGAGTTGTCGCGTAATTTGCGCGACCAACTGTGATCTACAAGAGATGGCTCGTGCGGGAAAATTTCGAGAAGATCTTTATTGGAGAATCTCTGGCAAAAAAGTAAATCTTCGCCCATTAAGAGAAAGACTTGATGATATTTCTGATCTCGTTGATTTTTTTCTTTCAAATGATCGTCCTAAACGTAATAAAAAATTTAGCGAAGATGGGCTTGCTGCACTTAAGTCTTACCACTGGCCTGGTAACGTCAGAGAACTCAAGAGGGTGTGCGAACAGTTAAGTCTTACTAGCCCACTTCCCGTTATTCGCGGAAGAGATGTACAAGGCATTTTAACTTACAACTCCGACTCATCACTCAATGGTGGAGAGATTGATTTCACCCCAGGCTTAAGTGAACTTATGAATAAGCATGAATCTTTGATTTTAAAAAAAATATTGCATAAATTTGAGGGCGATATAGATCGAATTACAGAATTACTTCAAATTTCACGTTCAAGCTTTTATAAAAAAATCAAAGATTACAATATCGATTTGAAATAATAATTTTCCCATAATCATCTTAATTTACATGACTCCTCAATTGTTACATAGTAGATATCAACAACAAGTCAAATAGAGGACACATCCTCACTTGCGGAAAGCTATTTTTAGATGATCAATCTCAGTATCCTTGTCAGAAAAAAACAATATGGACTTTTATTTTTGGGACAAACAGTTTCATTTTTTGGAAGCATGATGACTTATGTGGCTGTCCCCTACCAAATTTATTTATTAACTAAAAGTTCATTTATGGTTGGACTGCTTGGAAGCATACAATTGATTCCACTCATATTTGCCGGGCTCTATGGTGGTGCACTTGCCGATACCATGGATCGAAGACGACTCCTCTTAGGAAGTGAAATCCTTCTAACTCTCACTTCTATTATTTTTGTTTTGAATTGTTTTTTACCAGTACCTTCAGTGCTGTTGCTATTTATTATTTCTGCATTGGCGAGTGTTTTTGTAGGTTTTCACAGACCAGCCATGGAAGCCATCACTCCTCAACTTGTTGATAAAAGTGATTTGGCAACTGTGGCGTCACTGAGCTCATTACGTTATGCGATAGGAGCGGTAGCGGCTCCGGCTCTAGGTGGCTGGTTGATTGCAACTCATGGACTGGCTTGGACTTATGGAATTGATGCCCTCACTTATTTTATTTCTTTAACAAGTCTTTGGATGATGAAACCCACTGAAACTCCAAAGTCCGAAGATAAAGCTGGGTGGAAAAGCATTAAAAATGGATTTACCTACGCCATATCTCAACCTGTGATTTGTGGAACTTATCTGGTCGATATTATCGCCATGTTGTTTGCCATGCCAATGGCACTTTACCCCGCACTGGCAGAGTCCTGGGGTGGCGCTAAGGCTGCGGGGTGGCTCTACGCCTCTTTACCAATGGGTGCTATGATTGTGACTGTATTGTTTTCGAGTTTGGTCGCCAAACTCGATCGCCAAGGTGCAGGAGTTACAATTTCAGCTTTAACCTGGGGAATATTTATTGCTTTTCTCGCTTACGCTACCAATTTGTATGTCGCTTCCGCTTGCCTTGTCCTGGCGGGTGCGGCTGATGCCGTCAGTGCAATTTACCGACAAACCATATGGAATGAGATGATCCCAAATCATTACCGTGGGCGCTTAGCTGGTCTTAATATGCTCTCTTATATGATTGGCCCACTCATCGGCAATGCGAGAGCCGGATTTGTCGCCTCTATGACCTCAAACTTCACGTCTATACTTTCAGGAGGCATCATGTGTATTTTTGGTTGCATTGCAATGATTTGGTTCCTACCTGATTTTTGGCAACATCGCCGTAATTTAATAGTTAAATGAGTAAGAACCATAAATAGAATCAGTTTGGAGATAGCTAAAACAGATTAACTCGTTATTTTTTTACGACTGTTATCCTTGCAGTTTTTCTCCCTAGCTGTGCTGCTACTGTCAATTTTTTATCACTTCTTTTTGTAAATTATATAAAATTTAGAGCTCTTTTTTTTCAAGCCAGTTGGCAAATAGAAATGCAAAAATACTAAATACGACCGCAAAATATCCTGCCACATTAAAGTGTAATAATTGACCAGCATCCCCTTTTACTACAATGACTCCAGCTAAATAGGAGGCTAAAGCTGCTGAAAGCTGTTGGACTGAACTTGAAATACTCATAAAACTCCCGCGATATTCAGGTGTAGCCGTAGCAGAAATCATGGCCATGGCTGGCACCATACGCCCCCCCATCACAATAAAAAAACTACTCGATATCATAATAAGCACCCAGAGCGGGTGAGTCCCCAAATTTGTTATTAATATAATCGGTATTAATGAAAGTAGAATTGATGTTTGAAAAACAAGTTTTTTACCATATCGATCAGATAATCGTCCTATGAGTGGTGAGGTAAACATCGAGCAAATTCCTCCAAAAAGGTATAATAATGGAAGTTGATTTTCTAATAGCCCTGCATTCGCCACGAAGCTCTGGCTCAAAAAAGGGATGATACTAAATTGACCTAGAACTAAACAAAACATAAAAGTTAGCGCGACCACTTGCTTTTGAGTTTTTAATATGTGTTTAAGAGACTGAATGGGAGTATGACGAATAATACCTTTATTCATATGCTCCTTCATTGAAGGAACCCATGCCCAGACTCCCAATAAATTAATTATGGCAATGATTCCTAAAAAAACAAAAGGCGCATGCCAGCCAATTCCGTTTGCTAAAAAGAGACCAAAAGGAACTCCAACAACCGAAGCCAAAGAAAACGCACCCATGACAATACCCATTGCAGATCCTCGTCGCTCATAGGCAATAGCGTCGCTAACAATAGAAAGTACCAGCGAAGCGAGAACTCCACCAAAGGCTCCTGTCAGGGAGCGCGCACAGAGAAGGGTCAGATAACTTGGTGCCATAGAACATGCTAAAGTACCTAATGCAAAACCTAGATAAAAAAACAGTAAGCATGATTTGCGATCAAAGCGATCAATAAAAAAAGAAGCCAAAAATCCTGAGGCACCCGCGCTAAATGTATAGGCGGAAACCATCAAACCAAATTGATGGGGTGTGATCTGAAAGATACGCATCAATTGAGGGCCTAGAGGCATCATAATCACAAAATCTACGATATGATTAAAATTAACTGCAGCCATCAAAGCAAGAAGTATCAATTCTTTTTTAGTGAAGGAAATTTTTTGGCTTTTCATTATTTCAGGATAGCTATATCCCTTAAAGATGAAAACAAGAACTCAGTGGCATTACGCGTTGTGATTCAATTGTAAATAAATTTTATACGGCTATTATTTTTTTCATTTTTCGATGAGGAATTGCAACTTCATTAAACACCTCACCATCTGTTTCATAGCCTAGTTTCAGATAAAAAGACACTGCCGTCAGTCGTGCGTTCAATTGGATTTGAAGAAATCCTTTAGATCTTGAAACGTTTTCGGAAAACGATACTAGACTAGTGCCAACTCCTAGACCTTGTACGGATGAATCCACAGCAACTTGGCGCATTTTAATTATTTTTTTATCTAGAGGAGACAACACTAAGCATCCAACAAGCACTTCATTTTTGAAAGCACCAATGTGATAATGATTGAATTCATTTTTCAGTTCTTCTTGCGATAGTTTTAGTCCCAACGGATCACGCAGTATTTTTTGTCGAAGTTTAACTTCAAATTCGTGTTCGATGGAACCAAATATAATTTCTCTCACTTCTATTTTCATAATTTCTAATGGATGATCAATCCAAATCTCCTCATTTACAATGAAGTAAATTTAGTCATATTTAAAATGACTCAGTTGCAAAATAAAACCTTTTTTTGCGATACTCTATCGGAATAACGAGGGTAAAACAATGGCTATATAAAAACTAAAATTTCAATAAGTCGACAAAGAGAAAACTTTTACTGATTCGATTTATCTTCGCGATCCACTTGCATCAAACTTTGACATGACGTGGAGAGGTATTGTTAACTTTAATTTACTATAAAAAAATAGACACCTCTCGGATAAAGGAGTTAACCTTAAGTTATGAATGATGCAGCTTGGTCAAGCCCCGTTTATCAACAAACAGTTTTTATTGTTTTAGGTTTTCTTTTTTGTTCTGGTTTTTTTGTTTACTTTTTTAGAACAAAAAACCACTATTTTGTCGTCTCATGGGCCAGTATTAAGAGCTGGCTGGTGGCGGCGCCTTTACTCTTTGGGTTCCTTGGCGCCCCGAGTCCTTGGCCACTCGTGGCTCTCACAATGCTTGCTATTTTTGGAGCAAAAGTATTTTTTCAAATTTTAGGTATTTACCACAGGAGCTGGTTTGTCATAATTTGTTATTTAGGCATTGTTGGTTTATCTATTAGTGTTTACAAAGAACGAATTGATTTTTATAATTTAATGCCCATGCTCGTCCTCGGACTTTCTTGTTTTGTTCCAATCGCCATGAATCGTTACAAACACATGATACAGTATATTGCCCTTACCATGATGTGTTTTATTTTTCTTGGCTGGAGCTTCATGCATGCCGGGTTAATTATTAAATTTGAAAATGGAATTTATCAATTAATGTATCTAATTATACTGACTGAATTCTGTGATAATACGATTTTAGCAATCAGCCGCTATATTGGAACAATCCATTACGTCAATAATATTAACCCAAAACGAACTTTAGAAAGTACTGTCATTAGTATATCTATCACCTTAGGGCTTGCATTTTTGATGAGAAGTCTTTTACCTGATCAAAGTGAAAAGTACTGGCTTGCTTCGGGACTGATTGCTGGCTTAGGAGGAGGCTTTGGAGATCTTGTTATGAATGTCATCAGACGTGATCTCGGAATTCGAGATTACGGTGTTTTTATTTTTGGGCGCGGAGACTTCTTAGATCGAATGGATCGACTTATTTTTGTTTGCCCTATTTATTATTATATTATGCACTTTATCGCTGAGATGTAGGGTTTTATAACTATGAGATGTTTACGATGAAAAAGTGGAATTACGATAATGAACAATGGACTCAACTTCCCTCCTACTTAAAACATTTGCCACTCTTTACGCGTCATTTTGATGTCTTTAGCTTTTTAGTGCGATGTCTTTGGCGATTTATCTTAAAAGGACTTTTTTTTCGATTTTACATTCGACTAAAAGTAATCGGCGACTACGCCCCTATTTACAAAAATAATCCCAGATTACTCGTGATTTCTAATCATGCCAGCCATCTGGATGCTATTTCCATTGCGGCCTCGATACCATTTTTATACTGGAATGATCTTTTTATAGCAGCGGCTAAAGATTACTTTTTTTCCAATGGTTTTGTCACATTTTTTTCTCAACATTGCTTGGGTGCTATACCTATCGATCGCAAAGATAAAAAAGGAGAAGCCGTTAAACTTTGCCTCACTCTCCTTGAGCAATTGGATCGAATTTGGCTAATCATGTTTCCCGAGGGCACAAGATCAAATGATGGAGTGATCCACGAATTTAAAAGAGGAGTTTCAATTTTTGCAGAAAAAACCAAAACTCCAGTTTTGTTTCTTTACATCGAAGGCAACAGTGGGCTTTGGCCAAAGGGTCGAATTTTTGCCAAACCTGGAAAATTAATTTTACATGTTGGCCCCGTTCAACCTCCTGCTCCCATTGAAACTATTTTTTCAAACTATCGTCAATGGGTTGAAACAATCAATCCAAAAGCCTTTGGAGAGAAAGTTCATATTAATCCTGAAGATTCTGTTAAAAACTTTGTTTAAAAGATTCTGACTTCATGCTAATATTTACATTTATTTTCATGATTTGGTTTATGAAGTGCTATTTTTTCTCAATTTCTAAATAAAAAGGAGATAATTTATGGAAATCAAAGAAACACGACTAGAAATAGCGTCGTACCAAATTATCCCCATTGCTACTGGCATTTTTGGTTTGGATGGTGGTGCCATGTTTGGAACTGTTCCTAAAATACTTTGGGAAAAACTCATCCCACCTGATTCTCAAAATCGAATTCCAATGGAAGCTCGAGCCCTTTTGCTAAAAGGAAAACATTCTACAAATAAAAAAAACATCCTCATTGATTGCGGAAATGGCAGAGATTATGTTGAAAAATTTGGTGAAAAACTGGGTCAAAAATTTGCACAAATGTATAGTATTGATCCCAAGGGACCAACATTAGTAAGCTCAATAAAAAAAGCAGGACTTAATGTCGAAGATATTACTGATGTTATATTTACCCATCTCCACTTTGATCACTGTGGTGGAGGCACAATCTGGAGTGATGAACAAATAAAACCACAATTTCCAAACGCCACCTATTATGTTCAAAGAAGCAATTTAATCACGGCTCAAAACCCTAACATCAGGGAACGTGCAAGCTATCTTGCTCCTAATTTTACAACTTTATTGGAACGTGGAGTATTAAAAATTCTCGAGGGCCCCATGGAAGAGCTTTTACCGGGTGTATCAGTTGGTATTTCGAATGGTCACACACAAGGACAACAATGGGTTAAAGTTTCTGATCTAGTTAATACACTTATTTATTGTGCTGACGTGGTTCCAACAAGTGCCCATGTTCGAACTGCTTGGATCATGGGCTACGATCTTGATCCTCTCAAAATTATTGAAGAAAAAACAGCTCTACTTTCAATAGCATCGGATCAGCATTGGTACCTGTTTTTTGAACATGATCCCAGAATAGATGCCTGTAAAGTGACCAGAAATGGAAAAGATTTTGCTGTTTCAGAGTCCTTCAAGTTATTAGCTTAGTCGACTCAAAGAATATTCTCATATTGAACTTGAATGAAATGACTCATTGATTTATATACGATTTGGGATTTTATTATAACATCCCATTTAGGTCGCGTAGCTCAGCTGGATAGAGCAATTGCCTTCTAAGCAATAGGTCGGAGGTTCGAGTCCTCCCGCGATCACCAATGTTTGCTGAAAGAAAACCTAAAGTTCTATGGAAACATCGTTAAAACCAACAGTAGATGCGTTAGAAAATTTAAGACAAGCTCTGCTTATCGATTCTCCTACTGATTTAGAGCGCGATGGTACCATCCAAAGGTTTGAATATTGTTATGAACTTGTTTGGAAACTAGCTCAAAGAGTACTCAAAGATAATGAGATTTCAACAGATACACCAAAGTCAGTTTTTCGAGAATTAGGAAAAATTGGATGGATTCATAATGTGGAAGATTGGCTACGATTCCAAAAAATGCGCAACGAAACAAGTCATGAGTATGGTGAAAAACTAGCAAAAAAGAGTTACGACCTCTCAAAAAAATTTTTACCATTAGCCACCGAGCTACTCAATACCCTCAAGGAAAAATATAAATGAGTCTTTCCTTCGGATTAGAGCAATCGGTCGCCAATGACATTCGCTCCATCTTAATAAATACTTTGAAGTTAAAAAATAGTTATTCAGTTTTTGTTTTTGGCTCGCGAGCTATTGGTAAACATAAAAAATATTCAGACTTAGATCTCTGGATTGAATCTGACCCCAACCTCTCACTAGCTAATATAACTCAACTTAGAGAGATTTTTGAAGAATCAGAGATACCTATCAAAATTGACATAGTAACTCCAGAAACCTGTTTAGATGATTACAAGGACAAAATTCAAAATCAAAAAGTTCTTTGGTTTGATCTATAAACTGAATATTTAGTTCATTTGAAATGCCCTAATGCATTAAATAATTCATAAATGGATAATACTCATTATCTAATGCTTTACTAGGATATAATCCTCCATTTTATTTGAATTTAATTAATACAAGACTTGAAATTAGTGGGGCAACCTGATTTTAATCCACCCTCAGGATTAGCTGTTTGAGGTGGAAGATTCAACTCATTCAAAACTTTTTCAGAATATAAAGGAATTCGAGTCCAAAAAATATAATTTACCTGTAATTGATCACGAGCAAAGGTCAATAAGTCATTAATAGTTGGCACAATCCCTGTTCCATCATGTCTTGTATTTTCATAATTGCCACCCTCTACTTGTACAACCAAAGGCATTTGACCTGTGAGTTGTGGATAATAGAGGTATACTCCCGCACTAGCCGTATCTGAAGGTGGAGTGATTAATCCTTTTTCATCTAAAAAAACATCAGGACAACCAAGTCCGCCACCCATACTAAGGAGTGATGGAATAAGAGATACTAATGCCCAACGAGGATAATTACTAAATTGAAAAGACATCGTACTAGGAAAAGCTTCTCGTGTTCGTTTATTCACAGTCGCAAGATTGATGAAGTAATTTTCCATTTGTGTAAGGGTAAGTGGAATTCCTATTGCTTCTCCAAGAGCCGTTTCTGTGAAGCCGATGCCTTCAAAATTAGGATTAGCATTAAAACTTGCTGCCAGAGCTTGTACTAACCGTGCAAGTCTGAACCTTACACCTGAGTTCCAAAGTTTAATATTGTATCCTTTTGGAGTGGTAGCGTTACTTCCATAAAGAAATACTCCCCCCTCATAAAATGGAGTTTTTAAATAACTTGGAACAACCGTATCAGAAATATCAAAGGATTTCGTTGCAATCATAACAATGAGTCGCTTATTTTTTTCACAAGTTCTGCAAGCCTTGCTTTAATGGATTTAAAATTATAAACATCTTTAGAAGTTTCTAGTTCAGACCAATTATATTTAATTAGTATCCCTCGAAGGGCAGGCGTTGTCACCATCTCTTGATAAACAGCCTTGAGATAATCAAGATCATTTTTTTTGTATTATCTATTTCATAATAATGGCCTGGATGCCACTTGACTGGTGCTGATATACTTATACTGTTCCAAGATATTAGTACCATACAAAATACAAATAAAATTCGATTCTTAAAATTACCCTCTTTATAGAATTGATTTCAATATTCATTTTTTGTTTACTTGAAGTTATTTCAATTTAAATAATAAAATATTTATATAATTACAAATGATGAAAACATCATCTATCTCATGAAAATTGGACATCATCCCTCTATAACAATAGACTTGATATATTATCTACACTGATAAATCATTTTAAACTTTTATTAAATTTAAATTGGAAATAATTTCTACATACAAGTGCAAAGCAATTTCATTTCACATTTAAATGAAATTAATAAGTAGATTTTTAATCTGTTATGCGGTTTCAGCAAAAAGAGAATGGAAAATAATGAATGTAAATCTTTTTACTCGAAAAACATAGATCTTCTGTGAGACCCTTTGTGATACTGTGTGGGCACCATCTTTAAAAGTTATAATTCCAAAAAACTCCAAAAAGTGTCACTATTGTTATAAGTATTACATTTTTACCTGTCTAGATTTGAAAAAATTTAACAATACAATTATATTATCTACATATTAAAACAAATTTTATTGATACGTAATTTTAAACAATTATTGATTAAACAAAGGATATTTATATGAAATATTTGATTATTTTAGCCTTAGGACTTCTAACTCTGAGAGCAAAAGCCCAAGTTGCCACTGAAACAGAAACACTAACTACATGTTCGGCTCAATATTATGATTCTGACAAAAGAAGTTGTTTAAATATCATAAAAGGAAATAATTTTGATATTCAGGCCTTAAATTTTTGCAGTAAACAGTATTATGATTCTGACAAGAGAAGCTGTTTTAAAATTATCACTAACAAACAATTTTCAACTAGTATTCTCCAATTTTGCAAACAACAATATTATGACTCTGATAAGAGAAGTTGTTTAAAATCCGCTGAATCTTATCCAATTCAAGTTGATATTCCTCGAACTAATTACTACCCAAATACTCAAATAACTGTAACTCTAAAACTAGCGTTAAGAGCATTAGAAAATAAAGACTATGGAATCGCCGAGGACCTAATTAGACGAGCTTATATTCAATCAGATCAATAAAATAATTTTAATTTATTATTATTGGATTTATCAAATATGATGGGACTATTCTGATAATTCTATCCTCACTCTTATGCAGGAACCGAATATTGTATTGGCATAGTTTTTGATTTATGAGGATAGAATTAATTATTATTTATAGGCCTTACCATCTTCTGATTTTGCATCTTTGCGCATAATCTCGATATCAGCTGTAATTCGAAATCGATGAGTTTCGGCAAACTTTGAGAACTCATTTGTAAAATCAACTTTATTTACAATTTGCATAATTTCTTTACCAACTCGTTGGATTAACTCTTCCTTTGAACGATTGGCCTGGCTTAATAATAAATTTAAAAATTCTTTAGGAAGTTTCAGCTCTGCCAAATATGATCGGATATTCTCTTCCGTCATAAAGGCAGCACCCACACCTGCTGCGAATACTTTTTTTAGTGCCTCTCCTAAAAGCCCCTTAGATTCTTCTGTGTTTTCTTCATTTTCATCATCAGTTTTTTTGTGATCTTTTTTACCAACCATGCTTCACCCTGTTATTTTCCGTAAAGTTCTTTAACTCTCTTATGATAGGAACTCATCATCGCTGGTAAATTTACATTTACCAAGGCCTTAGCAATGGGACCTGGAACAAATAAATTAAAGGTCGCATCCAAAAAGTAAGTCGCGCGACATTTACCTGCTTCATCTTGTAGTTTCCAGGAACCAACTGAGGTTTTAAACATATCCCCAGATTCTAGTTCCCAATTTAACTCTGTAGGAGCGTTTTCACTTAACCATAAATTATACTTAAAAGTTTTAATCACAGAGACTTCAAATTCTACTAATTTTTTGTTCCCTGATGTTTGGAGAATTTTGGTGCGTGCCACTTCATTTAAAAATTCAGGATATTTTTCATAATCAGAAATAATTTTGAAAAACTGATCAACGCTGCAGTTAAACACTTCTGTCGTTTTTGCGCTAGCCACTCTTATTCTCCTTATTGATAGATGTGACGGCAACCACTTCATCGGTTGCGACGCCAACTTAAAATTAAATTTTAAGAACCTAACCATCTACTACGTTGGCGATATTAGAATTATGAATCATAAGTATTAAACAAGACAAGATCTTATTTTTTACCTAAATTTTTAAATAATGCCTCAGCCTTGGCTTTTAAATCCTCTTTTGAAGAACCAGATGTTGACCCACTTTTCCCACTTAATTGAAAGTAATCACAAAAGTTAGATCGATCTTTCTCTTTTACAGGCTCAGCCTGAGGCTCACGACATTCATTGTAGGAGTTTCTATCATAAAAATGACAATTCTTACAAACATGAACATCTGAGTGACACTTTGGACACTCTTCTCGCCTACCCACCTCAGGACTTAAATTTAAATTATTTCCACAAAAAAAACAAACACCAGGCACTCGGAGTTCTCCTTCAAAAAAAGAAACTGGCCAGATACTAAAAAAACTACAAACTCGCTTTTAGTAAAAGATTATGTTGAGCATGAACCGTTCGCACAGTTCCTGTTTTCGATCTCATCACCAAAGATTGAGTGGTTGCTTGATCTCCAGGAAGCAAACGTATACCTTTTAATAAGGGACCATCTGTAACACCCGTAGCACAAAACATCACAGATCCAAATGCCAATTCTTCAAGAAGATATTTTTTATTTAGATCGACCACACCCATTCTGGATGCTCTTTGCTTTTCTTCTTCATTTCTGAATTTAAGTCTTCCTTGAAAATCACCACCAAGACATCTCATTGCAGCTGCTGAAATTACTCCTTCTGGTGCCCCTCCCACTCCGATCAGTAAATCAATACCGGTGTCAGGCCAAGCCGCCGCTACCGCTGCCGAAACATCACCATCACCAATCAATTGAATCCGTGCACCTGTTTTGCGAACTTCTTGTATTAAATCTTGGTGTCTTGGTCTATCTAGTATGACAACCATTAAATCACGAACTTGCTTGCGTAGAGCTTCAGCCACACGATTGATATTTTCTGTCGGACTTTTATCAAGATCAATGGCTCCTTTTGCTCCAGGACCGCATGAAATTTTATCCATATAAGTATCCGGTGCATGCAAGAACCCACCTTTTTCTGCCACGGCTATCACTGAAATAGCTCCAACTCCACCTTTGGCACAAATTGTAGTTCCTTCAAGAGGGTCCAATGCTATATCGATCTTTGGAGCATCTTCAGATTGACGACCCACTTTTTCGCCAATGTAGAGCATGGGTGCTTCATCACGTTCACCCTCTCCGATTACGACCGTTCCATCAATTCGAACACTATCAAAGGCCCTTCTCATTGCATCAACAGCAGCTTTGTCGGCGGCCTTTTCATCGCCTCGACCAATTAAATGAGCGCAAGAAAGCGCTGCAGCCTCCGTGATTCGAACAAATTCAAGGGCTAAATTACGATCCATGGGTTGTCTCCTTATTTTTTTCAGCATGGCGATCAAAAAACTTCACCAATTCGCCAGGTGGCTTAATTGGCTGCAATTTATTATTGACGCACGCAAGAGTCACAACCCCCCGCAACACTACTGGGTTCTCTCCACGAAGTGCACGAATAATAGCATTAAAGCGAAAGCGACTTCGCATTTGCACAACATTTAACTCGACTTCAAAAGAATCCCCCCAACGTAAAGGAGACTTAAATTCAGCTTGAATATCTAAAACCGCAAACACGCAATTAGCCTCTGTGCCGTGCAATTGAATTAAATTCTCTTCACGAAGCCAGGCGAATCGCGCTTCCTCCATGTACCGGATATAATTGGAATGATGGACCACTCCCATTAGATCCGTTTCATAAAGATGAACTGGTCTTGTAATTTTAAATGACACTGGTGGCCTCTCTATTTCACAGCCATTTTCTTTTTTTGAAGAAGATCGCTGACCATTTGTGTATCATCCCCACCATTTGGAATTCGACCTATAAGTCGTTGCAGACGATCAATCCAACCGTGCCCTAATGACAGTTTTTGTTCTGAAAAGTTTTTAATTAAAAAAGGCCCACCATATCCTTGAGATTCATCTGAAGTACTGGCAGAACGTGCAACTCTAAATACTGAATCTTCATACACCAAAACAGAATTATCGTACTCAATATAAGCTTTGCCGATTTTTTCATTTTCTTTCCATAAAAACAAATTCGTATCAAACGGACCATGAAACCATACTGTGCATTGCAAGCTACTATGTAAAAGATCGGGAGAAAGTTTTCTCATATTAGTCGCCACAATTAAATCTTTCATCACTTGATCGACTTTAATGCGGCCTTCTGGATTAGTAGAATCAACTCTAAAACCTAATATTTGTGCTGTCTTACGGACGACTCGAACAGATATAGGTACCTGAAATTGCTCTTCACCTGGCAAAAGTATGTGAGCTTCAATATAATCCCCAAGTTTTACTGAATCCAAATATCCTTGGCTACTAATTGCAAGGCCGGAATAACTTAAATCCAAAACTTGGGACTTGCCGCCCTTCGGCCATAAGAACATGAGTCCTTCAAGCTTCATATATAAGCCATCGGGATGAGCTAATAAAAGACGCGGATATTTTCGACGATCAATTCCTTCAACGCTCATTGACCACCCCTTTATGTAATCGTAGGATTTAAATTCATGGTATTTAGTAACAATTTTGAACTAGAGTTTCTTATCAGTCACTATTTAAAAATGATTGGTGAATTCAAGCCTGAAATCAAGTGATTTAAAGACCATGAACATAATTTGTTTTTTAATAGGAGCTCACTAATGATCAACCCAACTATCCAAAAAGATTGGCGCCAGAAATTACCAATGTGGATTACCATGAGCCGAATTTTTTTTGCGATTCCAATACTAGTCTTAATGAGCCTTGAAGGGCTCACTCTGAGGGGCATCTCTTGTTTACTTTTTATGATTGCTAGCATTACTGATTATTATGACGGTTATTTTGCAAGAAAGTATAATGCCACTTCCAATATGGGCAAATTCATGGACCCCGTGGCTGATAAAATACTTGTTTCGGCGATTTTAATCATGCTGGTGGTCAATAAATTGATTGATCCATACATGGTCGTATTAATTATTACACGCGATACTTTAATTGGTGGTTTGAGATCCGTAGCAGCAGCTGATCAAATAGTTATCGATGCCAAACCTGTTGGGAAATGGAAAACAGCCCTTCAAATGACAGCAATACCTTTTCTGATTCTAGGACCAGAAGCATGGAATTCACATACTCCACAATTTCCACTTCATCACTGGGCTTACCTTGTCTTATGGGTAAGCACTGCCCTGAGCCTCACGAGTGGATGGGATTACTATCAAGGGTATTTAAAAGCTCTTGCATTAAAAAAAGGTTAAATCTTCTTTAGAATGGTGATGTGGACATACTCCTAGAATAAATCGCGGACCTATTTTTACTTCATTTTAGCTCACTTTTTAGACATATTTACCTTAACAGAGGCGTTGCGTATAGATTTTTAACTAACTCTCAATTAGGTTCTCATCGAAATGCTGTTTTAGTTTACAAAAATAAAAATCTTAAGGGACTTCAAAACTTAAAAGATTTTAAAACTTCAAAATGAAGAGTTAGTAGGATCAATGAAAAAGCAATTAATGATTGCCTCTGACCATGGTGGTTGGGAACTAAAAGAGCAAATCAAGCAACACTATCCAGAGTTTGATTGGTTAGATTTGGGGCCAATACAAAAAGAATCGACCGTTGACTATCCCGACTTTGCTGATTTGTTATGTTCAAAAGTTTCAGATCCGACTTTCGATCCTCAAGGAGTTTTAATCTGTGGATCTGGGCAAGGTATGTCCATACGTGCCAATAAATTCCCACAAATTAGGGCCGCTCTTGTATGGAACGAAGAAAGTACCCGACTTTCACGAGAACACAATAATGCTAATATCCTTTGTCTAGGTGGAAGACTTTTACCTCTCAAAACAGCTCTTGATTGCGTTAAAGTTTTTTTCGAAACTCCTTTTGCTGGAGGACGACACACTGCCCGCGTTGAAAAAATCCATAAACCCATCAAAGGCAAAACTGATGATTGTTGAGCTATGTGAATATGAGCTGATGAAAAATGAATGAATAAAATTTTTGACTGGATCTTACTATTAAAAGGAGAATTTTAACTATGATAAATCCCGAAAACCTCTCACTCAAAAAAGTGGATCCAGAAATCGCCTCTATAATTTCTAAAGAGCTCGATCGCCAACAACACGGACTCGAAATGATCGCTTCGGAAAATTATACGTCCTTAGCGGTTATGGAAGCCCAAGGCTCAATTCTTACTAATAAATACGCCGAAGGATATCCCAATAAACGATATTACGGTGGTTGCCAATTTGTTGATGAGGCTGAAACTCTTGCTATCGATCGTGCCAAAAAACTGTTTGGAGTTGAAGGTGTAAACGTACAACCTCACTCTGGAAGCCAGGCCAATATGGGAGTTTATATGGCCGCTTGCGAACCTGGAGACACAGTTCTTGGAATGGATCTGTCACATGGGGGACATTTAACTCACGGTTCACCAGTGAACTTTAGTGGTCTAATTTATAAAGCAGCAAGCTACAAACTTGATTCTGAAACCGGAAGACTCAATTACGATACAATTCGCGAGTTGGCAAAAGAAGTAAAACCAAAAATGATCATTGCCGGTTATAGTGCTTACCCCAGACAACTCGACTTTGCCGCCTTTCGATCCATTGCTACAGAAGTTGGTGCCAGCCTGCTCGTAGATATGGCTCATTTTGCAGGTTTAGTTGCAACAGGCCATCACCCCTCTCCTGTTCCTTATGCTGATTATATCACTTCGACAACGCATAAAACTCTTCGTGGACCTCGCGGAGGAATAATTTTAGCAAACAATGAACGAATTAAAAAAATTAATTCTCGAATCTTTCCGGGAATTCAAGGCGGCCCCCTAGAACATGTTATCGCAGCAAAGGCCGTATCTTTTGGAGAGGCACTGCGACCTGATTTTAAAGATTATATTGGCCAAGTGATTAAAAATGCTCAAGCTCTTTCTCATGCTCTGTTAAGCCATGGTTTTGATCTCGTCACAGGTGGAACTGATAATCACCTTCTTTTGCTTGATTTAAGTTCTCGCGAAGTGACCGGCAAAGATGCCGAAATAGCACTTGATCACGCTGGGATTACTGTAAATAAAAATACTGTACCAAATGAAAAACGAAGTCCTTTTATTACCAGTGGAATTCGAATTGGAACTCCTGCTTTAACAACTAGAGGAATGAAAGAAAAAGAAATGGTATTGATAGCTCAATGGATATCAAATGTTTTAACTGAGCCTAATAATCAAACTTTACTGACAAAAATCAAGACTCAAGTCCAGGAATTATGCCAGTCTTTTCCAATTTACGGTAACTTCCGATAAGCTTGAGGAAGTAACTGAGTGGTGAAAATGGTAAAAATACTCTTTAACTTCGAGGTGTTATATTTACAGAACTAATCAAACTTTACTTAAGACTTTAGATACGTGGATTGAATTTAAAAAACCTTTGAGTTTAGCTGTGATGATGCTTGGATTAATTAATTTATCAATAGGTTGCACTTCAATTAAAACTCCTCATCTCTCAAGTCCAGCGCTACAGTTTGCTCCTTTTACAGATGATATTATGCCAATTGAAGAAGCTTCAGTTGAAGAGAGTGGACCCTTAGGATTGACCACTCCACTCAGTTTTAAATCTGAATTCGAATGGCCAGTTGATCAAGCACGGCTCACACGAGGATTTCTACCACACGCCCGACCTCGCCCCCACCTAGGTCTTGATCTTGCCTCAAAAAAAGGAACTCCTGTTTTATCTGCAAGTGATGGTTATGTCATCTATGCGGGCTCAGGATTTCGTGGATTCGGGCGTTTTATTATTATTGAACATGAAGGCGATTGGGCAAGTTTTTATGGTCATCTCGATAAAATTCTTATTAAACAAGGTGAATATATTAAAAAAGGTGATCTGATCGGTAAAATGGGTCGAACTGGTCGAGCCACTGGAACGCACTTACATTTCGAACTCCGCCACGAAAGAAAGGCTATTGATCCAATAGCCTTTCTTCCTCACGGTTAATTTAGACAACAATGAACATATTATTCAATGAGAACTAATTATTAATTAGTTCTCATTATAATAATTAAAACGTTACAGATGCTTCAGCCAAATAAGAAATTTCTTTCTCATCTAAAAATTTGAATTCTTCAGTTTTATTTCGCTGATCAGGATTTGTTGGAGATCCATACAAATATCGATCTCGTTCAACTGAGAACTGAAGTGCTATGTCTTTAGTTGGATTATATCCTACACCCACCAACAATGATACAGCTTCAAGTGTCTTAACTAAATTACTATGAGCCAAACCTCTTACATCATGGTTAAACCCAACATAGTTAGAAACTTTAGGAGTATAAGAATAACGAATTTCACTCTCTAAAATATGCCTGTATTGATCTGCTCCATTTCGAATATAGAGATAAGGTCTTAGTAAAGCACCTGCTGTAAGTTTTGAAGCAAGATCATAATTCAAACTGATATCCGCTGCGGCAATAAACAACTGTTTAGCATCCTTTGATGCTGTCGTCGTTGGAAGACCCAATTTATATTTAACAGGAGTTTTTTCAGTACCTAAAAAACTTCCATGAGTCGTAGACGCTGACAAATAAGCATCACGATAAGCAGCATTATCATTTTTCACATCTTCTCGAGAGGGAATAGTATAGTCATTAGTCATAGTAAAGGCATAACTCCAGTTATCACTATATTTATAGCCCAAACTCAACACGTTGATGGTTGCAGCACCACCTTTGGTCTTAGCATCAAAAAAATTATTCGTCGTCGCATTGGCGTATGTAAAACTAAATTTGTTTGTTTTTGGTTTTAGTGATTCCGCCGTTGTTGTACTTGTACCTGCCGCCGTTGAAGTTGCAGTTGACTGAGCCATTGAAATTGTTTGAGTCATAACGACTAAGGCAAAGATCGGAAGCTTAAACATAAGTTGACCTACTTTCAGTTTATTCATTTGTTCCCCAACTACTTTCATTTTTCCCCCTCATTAATTCATTTTTAATTGTTGATTCTCATCTCTCAGACCCAAACCAGGCCTAAGGTCGCAAGCTAGTCGACTTTTTGAATAAAGTAAATAGGAAGAATTTTCTTCTAAACTTTTTTTCTTTGAGTACAATAAATTATATAAAGATT
>Ga0154020_10002995_pt1 | contig 20514 bp, 17 predicted proteins | sample Klosneuvirus_201_FD_109709 | JGI IMG/M metagenome (GOLD analysis project Ga0154020, IMG submission 109709) | Active sludge microbial communities from wastewater, Klosterneuburg, Austria - Klosneuvirus_20160825_MG | ecosystem: Engineered > WWTP > Aerobic digester > Activated sludge | place... | reverse complement strand
CGACGCACTGGACATGCGTCTCATTTTTCAGCGAAGGGGAGACACACTTGAGTTCCACTTCTACGGCAACCACGACGAAGTCAAAGCGTTTATCCGAAACCGTCGCTGAACGAATCAAGTGCGCAAACTCAATCTATCTCGTAGTGTCCTAAAACCCGAATGGATGAACATGATACCAGTGGTGGAGGAGGGGAGTATGAGGTATTGATGGGCATGCCGTTGCCGCTGCATTTTCTGATGGTGAGTTTCGCCGGAGGGGTAAATTGCCAGCAGCAATCAGACATTGAGTATCTCCAAGGCGCTGCAGGGTGGGGGCTGAGTCGATCGACGCGCGTGTTCGTGCGCGAAGGGGCGAGGGATCTGCGGCTGGGTTTCGAAGGGCTGTTCAGCCAGTAGAGCAGCAGCTCCGGCAGGATCCGCCCAGTGGGCGCCTATTTGGCTTCTGCAACCGGCAGCGCACCCGGATCAAGAACTTCACGTGGGCCGGTTCGCAGATCAGCACGGGTTCGCCATCCTCGTGCCGTAACAGTGGCCAAGGGAACAGAGGGCGGCAAACCGGGTGGATAAGAACACGAGCCTTGTCCAGTCCGAACCAAGCCGAAATCCGGTCCGGTTGACAATTGGCGACCTTTCTTGCGCAAGCGATGGCTCCATCCCGCCAGCACGCCGAATGAACCTTCGGAGTTATCGCCGGACTTCCACCGAAACCGTTTTCCCGTCGTCAGTGGGCCGTTCTCTACCTCCTCCGCCATGGATGGGTCAGCCTCCTCGCCGCCTCCATACACTCATCCTCCAGCTTGGCCCAAATCGGTGCATTGTGCCGCTGCATCTGCGGCACCACATTGGCGAGGCTGAAGAGTCCTTCTGGGATTGCAGGACTTCCTCCGGGTCAACTGGGGATTTCATCTCCACGTTGCTTGCCAAGTGTCCTCGCGTGATCTTCTGGTAGGACTTTTCTCCCACCGGTAACTCAAGCGGGTTGGCGTTCACATAACTGGCATCCGTCACGAACGGGAGCTTCGTCGCCTTGGCGTACAGCACGATCTTGGAGTCCGGCGTGAACTTGTCGTCCTTTCGGCTCCACGCCCCCTGGGTGCGTCCCCTGGCTTTGTCCGCCGAGTCGGCTCGGTCGATATGTGCCACCCACAACGGCACGCGCCTCTCCGCGTCATAGTGCGAGACGTAGAACCCGTACCGAAGCACCAGCAGGTGCTGACGCACCTCTGCCTGACGGGGCATTCCACCAAAGAGTGCAGCCTCCTCCGGCGTCCACTTGAGCCCGGTCCAGTGCTGGGCATCACCCCGCTCGGATTGGAGGTATTCGGTCTTGGGCTGCTGGGCGTGCGCTATCGCACAGGAAACCAGCCAGAGGACCACGGGAATGAACCTTCGCATTGCGAAATTCATGCTGGCTCGCGAGCGAGTGTCCATCCCTGCGAGGGTAACACTTCGCGGATTCTCGATGCACGGCAATCGTTGTCATCGACGAAAGAAATTGATTCGTTCGGGGGGTGCGCGTTTCAAATCCCATCACCGCGTCCGGACTGTTTTGGCTTCCATCGCGGGTGGATCGAAAGCTCTCGGGTCAACTGAGGGTAGGGGACGGCGGAGAGGTGGAGGTCGAAGTTGTGGGGCTTTTCCGCGATGCCGCCGAGGAGTTAGCCAGCGAACCGATCATCCCACGAATCCTAGGGCAAATCGACACTCACGAAACGGTCACGATGGACAACTGTGTTTGCTCCACGACATTCTCCACCTCCGGTGTTCATCGCACTTTGGTTCGACCTGACCTCACGCTGCTAGGCGCTGCATTCGGGGAGAAAGAGCAGATCTGCTTCAAGAGTTTCGCCTTCTCCGTCGATGGATTGGACGAATGGCACGAGATATCCGGCATCGAGGTGAAGAACGATTTCGCCTCGAAGTCCACTGTCGTTTCATTCGATCCTCCGGCGGAGGTTCCACTTTGGTCAGACGGCTCCGCCGCATTGTCTCTCCGATTTGCATGGACGCTGCCATCGCAGCATCTGACCCACGCCACGGTTTCGCAGAAATCCTACCTTCGTATCGAGGCAAAGGAGCCTCAGCCGTTCGACTATTTTACCAAAATCGCCTATCAGCTGGTGAACTTCTTTACGCTCGCCGTGGATGCCACGATTTCGCTGAGCGAGGTGGTCTGCAGTCACCCGGATGTAGTGCTCGAAACCGGCGCTGGCACGAAGTACGAGCAACCCATCCGTGTCTTCTACGCGTCCCACCCTTTCTCGGAACAAAGGCCAAAGATAAGCGGGCATGAGATGCTGTTCAAGATGACGGATCTCGCGGGAAATCCACAGTCAGCGTTTCAGGCGTGGTTCGCCGCATACGAGCGGGTGATGCCCGCACTCAACCTGTACTTCAGCGCCAAGGCGGGAGCCCATCGTTACCTGGATAGCCGATTTCTCGCTCTGGCGCAGTCGCTCGAAACCTATCATCGGCGAACATTCAGCCGAACACGCATGCCTGCCACGGAATTTGCCGCAGCGCTTCAGGCCACACTGGAAGGCGCGCCGCAACAACACCGTGAATGGATCAAGGCGCGGCTCGAGCATGGAAACGAGATCAGTCTGGCCGATCGGTTGACCGAGTTGTTTGCCGCGTTCCCCATTTATTTTGGAGACGACGCAGCTCGAAAGAAAATCCTTCGCTGGATCGTCGACACCAGGAACTATTTTACACATTGGGATCCGAGTCAAAAGAAACGGGCTGCCCAAGGTTCCGATCTCTTGAATCTCGTCAATAAGATGGAGGTGCTCCTGCAGCTGCTTTTCGTCCGAGAAGTTGGTTTCTCGGACAGCGTGATCGCACGTGCAGTCGACAGGAATCGGCGATTGCGGCGTCGGCTCGATCGGGAATGACTCTGCGTTCAACGTCGTAATACCTAATGAACTACTTGTATTTTATCGTTCTCCTCGTCGCGCTGTTGAATTCGACGTTCGCAAAAGACCGCGACCTCACGCCGGCGGAATACGAGCGCGTCTGCAAGGGAGCGGTCTCCGCGATCCTTTCTCCGCCCATTGACACAATCCGCGTCACAAAGAAGGAGGGCGAGGTCCTATTCCTGATCTACACGAGGAAGAGCGACGGAAAGGTCTGGAACTACAAGTGCAAGCTGGTCGATAGGACCGTGATCTGGGGAGCCGCGGACGGCCGATGGCGCACGGATCCCAAGGATGAGAAGATAACGTTCTTCGTGGACCGGTCCCGCGGAACGTTCACCATTCGCCAGGCATTCGGGGACGGCAGCAGCGACGTAACGGAGTTTCCGCTTCTATCAGCCAAACCTTGAACGGGACAGTATCGCTCGGATACCAAGGGATGAGCCACGAGACTCAGTAGTAGGATGCATTCCGTCAACCGTACAATGTGGCAGTCTGCACCCTCCCTGAAGTGAAACCCACACTCACAGACTCCATCAAATTCTTAGGCCTAGTTGAACGGCCATTGATACACCAACCTTCGGAAAGTCAGCTGCGAGTGTCTGACGCGCTTCGTGTTCCGATTCGAGTGTCACTCCCGAGATCAGGTATCCATTTTGTACTGAATCCATTCGTATTCGAACCAACGTTGTCATATTTTGTTACGGAACGATTCATAACATTGAGTGACGTTTTTAGGGTAAGGAATTGCTACTCAGCCGAGACTCATTGTGATCCCTGTCTTCCTCATTTCGAGCTCTCGAGGCTGCCCTTCTTCACAAACGGACTCGGCGCCTTTCGCTTTGTTAGGGCACTCACCATAATGGAGGAGTTTTTCCCAAATACGCTCGTTGTCTCAGGAGAGGGAACAATCAAGGAGATTTTAGCCGGCGGGCTTCCCAAGTTTGAACATGGAGCCACCTGGCCCCTCGAGTACAGTGCCCAAATGCCCCGACCTAAGTGGTGGGACCTATTGAGGAGCGGACCTCGTCAACCAATTGAGACTGGAACAGCCAAACCATCAAATTGGGGGATCTTCGATATGTTTGGTTTAGCTCCGACAATTGTTAACAGAACACGTGCACTTCAAACCCGAAGGGCTGCAATCGTTGTTCTCCGTACGGATCGGGCCCCCTCCGTCTACCTTCACGATTTAACGGAGTGGAGGCGCTTTTCTTGCCCCCGTGAAGATTCTGCCTTCAGACTTACAATCCTCCCTTCGAAAAAGCCCCCTGACTGGGCCTCGTATCTCAAGTATAGGACACTCCGCCGCTCTAATCTCAATCGACCAGATTGGTTGGAGTAGGTACTCATTAGGTTTGGACGATGTACCTTGGCGCTTCGAAGTCCCGTGCCGGTGCCGACGAAAAAGATTGCTTGGGTTTCCAGTCTCCGCAGCAAAATTCAGAACCTCAAATGCTGCCACCCCAAACACCCGGCCTGCTTAATTCACCGCGAGAACTGAACCCGCATTGGCAGTGTCGCCAGTGCCAAGCGGTCAATGACTACCCCGCCAGCTTCATTGATGGCTACTTTTGTGGCAGCCCACTTGTTTGCGGACAATGCGGGGTCTCAGTGCCAGTTTGGACGGTCTCGTTGCAACAGCTGAAGAATCCACATCTGTGGGACTTGTTTCTTCCTCTTGGTGCAACGACGACCATTTTTCAGTCAAAACTATTTCTGGATACGGATACGATACTCGATCTTCATCAACACGGATTGCCGGCGACCGCGGTTATACTCGATGTTCAATATACGGGGAACGGGCTCTTTTGCGCTGAGCGCGCCGGCGGGAGCCGGAGACAACGGCCAAGGGGTGCACGTCTGCAGTTTTACGGTTTCAAAACCTACACCATGCCCAATGCTCCTGCTGAAGGTACCGTCAATATTGCGGTCACGTGGGTACCATCTTCGGACTCCGATTTTGCGTGGAACAACCTCGTGAGTGCGTTCGACGCCTTTGCTGACCAAGACTACGTGGGCGTTGTCATCCCAGCAAACGTCGCGGTTGAAAACCGGCTGTTTTATTTGATGAATGAAGAACTTGGGCAAACGTGCAGCGCCGAGCAGCGAGAGAACTTCTTAACGGATGCCGCGACCTATTCGCATCAGTTGAACGTTCTGCTCCCTTACATCGCGACGATTCGCGGTTTCTCTCGAATGGACGATCAACTTCGAGGAAATCTAAACCGATTGAGAACGCTTAGGAATCAGATCGGCCATCAAGGCCGGACAAAGAAGCCGTTCACTGGAGAAGATTGCGCAGTGGCGTTAGCCTCCGCTGTCTTCGGGTTTCGGTATGTCAATCTGATGGTTGATTGGCGTCGACGGAATCCGTTGACTTGACCTTGGTGTCAGGGGTCGGTCAAAAACAGCCACGTAGGGTCGATTGAAAACCACCCATTTTGAGCGAGGGATTTTGGTCCTCTGCTGCTTCAAGTCGCACGAGGCAGTATGAACCGACTCGAAGTTCGCCCCCCCAACAAGCAATTCAAGCACTGCACGAGCGTGGCTGGACCCAGGGGAGGATCGCCCGGGTCTGTCGTCAATGACGGGGCGGTTGTCGGGTATGTGCATGCGTTTGGACCGGCCATTTCGGCCCTCGGCACTGGGGACGAGGTCGATCCAAACTCCAACCATTCCGACTCCGGGTCGATGGCAAGCGACACACATAGTGACCATTGGCTCATGCGCATAGTCACCATGCGCCTCGCAAATAGCCGCTTCAATACGGGCACGATGGGGTGTCGGCCGTACGCTTACGGTTGGAGGAACGGAACTCGGTGAGCTAGTTCGAAGACGATGCCTATTCTCGAGTTCGTGTAATCTGACGCGACCTTACCTTGTAGTAGGCGGACTCGATGTGATGGATACGAACGTTATTCGGAACGAGGCGTACCGTTGGGAGCCTGGTGTCTACCGACTGGAGATCTGGGTCTTGATTCAAATCGAGCGGACCATCGGGCGAGGCGGCACCTTGACTCACTGGGTTCGTTGGAGGGAGTGTTGTCGCAGTGACCCGCTCTCTTACGGAGTACGCGAGTTCGCATCCATCTTCAGTGCCGACATAGGTCGAGATACTGAACACGGTTCCGTCGGGGATATCCATCGGTGCGACGCGGGCTGAGCGTTGGAAGAGGGCGATGTTTGCCCGCATCTTGCCGATTTGCGCAGAACCGAAAAGTACTCCGTCAAGGTTGGCAACATTCGCCAGATAGTCCGCGATCACCTGGGTGATGAGATAACCGGCGAGTTCGTCGTCGGGCATGACGGGTCTTGCGAGAAGTTGGCTAACCATCGCTAGGAATAAAACGCGCTGTTTCTTTTCGGAATACGCTGGGTCAAAGACGCTGCGTCTGACGAAAATCGACTTGAGCGCGGCCACATCCAGGAGTCGGATCGGCTGAACAAGCTCGAATTCGGCCACCATGACGTCGCTGCCCACTGGGGGTCTCACTTCGGCGATCGCGGCTTTTTCGGTTCGTGAGCCGTAGAAGACGGAAACTCCCGCCGCATTCATGCGACCTGCCTTCGCCTTTCCAGGAGGGGGAGGGCCGACCTCTTTCGCGGGAAACTTCATCGCTTCGATGAGTGACTTCTCGTTTTGAAACACCCTGGCTCGAAAGACCGATCGCAAATCAGCGTCCGGGCCAGCCGTGACGATCACTGGCTTGCGGGCCCTGGTGCGAAGATTCCCAAGTTGCCCAAACACGCGATCGAGAACACCCCGTACGATCGGACTAAAATAGCGGGCCTCAGTTTTGAGCGTCTGCTCGACTAAGTCCCATTCCTGCTGAAAGGCCCCGACATCTGACTCCTTTTCGCGGTAGAATGAGTCGCGTGCGAACTCAGTCTCCTCTCCCATCCGATCGGACTCAACATCGTGATGACGGCCAGCCAAGATACTGCGGATATCCTCCGCGATGTTCGATTCTGCGCCAATCTCCACGGCGATTGCTTCCGCCGCCTCTAGTCCGCTTCGGTCCCACTCGTAACCCGAGTCCGAATCGCTCGCTAGCGACGACTCGAATCCGTCCGGGAATGTGGGAGTGCGTTCAAAATGATCAACAAACGCCTTTTCAACCCAGACGGCCAGTTTTTCTAGTTCGCAGCCATGCGCTTCCTGCAAGCAGTAGGAGCACGTCACTCGCTTGTTCAGTTGGCGGATGCGTTTGCGCAAGAAACGGTCACCGATGCAGCGAATGCAAATGTACTGGCCGGTCGAACTCACTTCGCCGGCAGTGATGGGCGGCCGTTCTTCGGCAGTGTATGAGACGTACAGCACGTCACTCGGGTTTTGCACGCTCTCGGACATTGGCGGGATAATCTCAGTTCGGCGTTTCTGTGGTGAGGTGAGCAGGAAAGGTCTCGGGAACACGGTACAAAATTTGCTATGGGGGTAAGGGCTCGCTGACGTCCAAAGAGCTCACGCCTCATCGACATCGCCGGCCTATACCTTTGCGGAATATTTCAGCAGGGCTAGGCGTCATCTATTTGAACGAAGTTCGTCAAAGGAGCCGAAACCCTTCCCACAAGATGCGTTCGCATAGACAGGTTTCCTTTCCTTCGAATAACGGTATTCGGAGTTGCTCACCATCGCTATGCTGAGATTTAGTCGGGCGGTAGGAATATCGTTTCGGTCGGATGAAGTCTGATTGTTCGTTTCGCGTCATGTGCGCTTACCCACCACCGATCATGTGAATCATCCTGTCCAACGATCACCATAATAAAATGCGATAACTGGTGTTTGGACTTTCTGAAGCAGTCCGTCATCGAGTCGAAGTCAATGGATGAAGGAGATGGCTTCTTCTGCGGGTGCGTATGCCAATCCCCGACGTAGTGGAGCCCGGCATCGAAGCACTCCTTGATTTCCGTGTTCTCACGGCTGCGGCATGGGAAAAAGGAGAAGCGCGATCTCTTGTCATCGGCTCTCGGTCCAGTCGCGAGAGTGATGCGCACGCGAAATTTTTCAAGTATCCCGAACAACTGTCCACCTACCTCTGGATGCGTTGACAACAACTGTCGGTGATGCATCAAATGCCGCACGACCGACGGCTCGATCAGGATGTCCCACCCGATTCGACCGTTGGAGAAACGCGCAGTGCGTTCTCCCGTCAGGCCCACCTTCACTCCGAGCAAAGGGGACACTTTCCGTGGGGATTCCATGGTGTTTGGAAGCGTTGGCAGCCTGGGCTGCCTTTTGTCCGTCCAATCCAAGCTTCGCTCACCCTGGCTCCGAGTGCCCCGATGCGCGACACTTCTCCTATCCACGAAAAATGTGTCGAGGAGGTCAGCTCTCGTCGGAGGACCTTTAGTGCCACATCGGCAATCATCCCGCGAACAGGTGCCACGTCAAGGACGCCGTAAGGTTGGAACAGGTCGCTACAGCCCGCAGCCTGGTTAAAGATCTGCCGGCCTATAGGCCAGTTGGTGATTCGATTCTGAAACAATCCGGTTTGATCGCACCCACAAGCCAAACACCCGCCTTGCTGCAAACAGGCGAGTGCATGACCCGCGACACCGAAGGGTTCTGTCCAGCCGTAAACCACATTCGGAAATACCCGGGTGGTTCGCGCCGCCGCGTTTAGGTACGCTTCTGTGGCCCAGTCCCCAGTTGTGGAGACGACAAGTTCGATTTCGGCAAAAGTGGGATCCCGCTCCATCACCTGTTGGAGGCTTCGCTGATTGCTCGCAGTGATATCGGCGCTTGGCGCTATTTGCGCGAGAAAGGTTTTTAGAGAGTCGTCTTTGGCGTATCCCACGTAGTCTCCCGGGAGGACGTGCCGTGCGACATTGTCCCACGAGTAGATCTGGTTGTCGATTAGGCGAAGCCGGCCAACGCCACTCTGACACAACGCTAAAGCGACAGAAGCTCCAAGCGATCCGCAGCCGACGATGGCGACAGTCCGCCCAGCAAGTGATCGGTCAAAACCGGATCCGCCTCGCTCTTGGAGCCATTGGCTGTCGATGCGATCAACTGCTAGCGGAAAGGCTGGCGAAGGCCCGTAGTATCTGGGTAACAAATGCTGCGCAGGTATCTTTCCAGGCCGGAATCCATCCCTTGCGCTATGTCGCACTTTTGTACCGGGGGCACTAAGGGGAACCGTCGGATCTTGAAGCCTCAGTCCTGCGAGTACCGGTCCTGCCTCGCCCAAGAAAGCGAAGACAACCGGCAAGTCGCGGTTTTCCTGTGGCACTATCTGGGCAAGGAGAGAATCAGCTTGGGCCATCCGTTGAAAATCGGCGTTGGTGCGCGGATAGTCTAAAGGGTAGAGTGGCGCCGGTAATGCCACAAAGACGGTCTCGCGTATCTGACGCTTCGCGTCGCGCTTTTCCCGATAGACTCTGCCCAGCCACTGTTCGATTTGCTCGCGGTTCTCTCCCACGACCCAAAAGTCTTTTCCAGCCCAGTAGCTGATGAGCCGCGTCCGATCAAACCGCGTCAGCAGACTCCGAACACGATTCTGTTGGGAGTCTCGATAGCCGTCCCAGTAGTTGCGGAACTCAGCGACGAAGTCTTCGCGATTCCAACCGGCTAGCCCTTCCGCGACGATCTCGGCAGCTTTGTCGAGAATTAGCCGAGTAACCTCAACCGGTTGATCCGGGGAAAATGTCGTTGCATGGGGATTCAGACAAAGAACCTCGGATTCATCGACATGCGGGATTCGAAGAAAGTAAGGTCCCTCTTCCAATGTGATGCGAGGCGGCTTGAACGGAAAGTCCAACGTTAAGGCAAGCCGCGCCACGACACGGTGTCCCGGTATGGGCAACGGGAGGCGCCATCCGGCAATTTCGCCTGAGCGTAGCACGCCTCCGTCGACCTCGATTCCGCCCTTGGTGAGAACGAATTCCCGAACGAGGCGAATCGAGTCCTCCTTCAGGCGCCGCAGACTTTGGTAACGCTCAGCCAAAGCGCCCTCCGCCTTCCTTCCGCACCGGCGCTGTGGGCATCGACGAGGACACAGCAAGCCGGCTGGTTTCGTTCTTCGCAGACGCGTCAGGATCGATATCGTCCGTGTTAAAGACTTTCTTCCATGCCTTCAGTACATCGCGGCGCGATGCTCTTGTATCCAACGTAATGGCCAAATCGGTGATCGCGTCGGCTAGCTTCTCTTTCAAACTCTCCATGCGGGAGTCCGGATGCTCCTTCGTTAGCGTTTCAGCGTAGTCCACCGGATTACGCACAACCAAGTTTCGTTCGAGACGGTTTTTCACCGCAACCAGCATGTGATAGAAAGCCAGATCTTCGCGTGCATTGAACGTGTCATGAACTTCGTCGACCAAAATGGTGAGGATGAATCCGCTTGGCAGAGTCCAGCTGTCTCGGCTCGTACAATAGCGTTTCAACAGTCGGATCATTCGCCTGAATTGGGTATCGTCATCATCATCGGCGTGCTTCTTGACCTTCACCCGCCCTTCGAACCAGTTGTTGATCGCGACCGGATCCGATTTTTTCCAATCCGCTGAGGCCAGTTCCCGAACCCTGCCGCCTTCTGGGCCCGACTCTCGATAGACCGGCACGTCAACGCAATGCCCCTCGTTGTAGTAGACTCGAATGCAGTTTTTCAGCACCTCGGGTGATCTCAAAAACCGGTTGTCCTGCAGCGCTTTTCCCACCATCTGTCGAGACGCAAGGGCGGTCATTTCCGCGCCCCGATCACCGACCAGATCGACTTTTTCGAAGATTATGCCGTCATCGATGTCGTAGTCGTTTGCGGGGTGCTGTACGGTCGTTTTCATCGCGTAAGAGCCCTGTTTCTGAAACCGAAGGGGCGCAGGGTCGCCATTGTCCTCCAGATTCGCCTTCAGGCGATCGCGGTTGGCGTTTCGATGCTCGCGCAGCTGCTTCTTGGTTTCTGGTGAAAGGCGGACGTAGTTGTCATGGTAACGCCGAATGTCGGCGGAGCAGTCGTTGTCGTTCATGTTGGTTTGTTTGATTCTGCGGGTTGCTGGTGAACCGGAGCGTTTGAAAAAATCGACGAAATCATCGCGGTTTCGTGGGTGCTCGCTCCGCCCCCGTCGCACAGCCTGATCGCAGTCTCGGCATCGTCGACCGCCGCCTGGGTCAAGCATTGCAATGCGGCGGAATGTGCCCGATCTAGGGCCATGTGCTTCATTTCGTTGGGAGATCTGGTCCGAGTCGCAAACCGCACCACCGTAATTGGCTGGCCCAAGGCCCTGAGGCGGTCCGCCAAAAGCCTGGCCATCGATGCATGCCCATCTGCTTGAGCGTTCATTGAGAGCACGGTGGTTTTTGCCCCAAATCTCCAGTCAAAGGTGCCCCAGCTGCCCTTGCCCGGTAGAATCACACAGCTATCGGGAACAGAGCACGTGCCGACCGAGAGGACCTCGATCGGTCTCCGAGTGGTACCTACGATCTCGAGGGCTTCGAGAACGCCTACGAGAATAGGATTGTTGGCCCATAATCCGCCATCCGCAAAAGAGCACTGCTGTGTTGCATCTTCCGGATGGTCGAATTGCGCGATCGGAAGGTACAAGGGTGCAGCACTTGTTGCCAAGCAGACATTGGAGATCTTGTGGTGTCGGTCACGGGTGAACCGATCCAAGTGAGGCGTTTTGAAAATTTTGGCGGAATGGGTTTCAGCCCGTACAGCAGGTATGCACAGCCCGATTCCACGTCGCTGATAAAGGCCGTCCAGAGTTTCACCATTGAAGAAACCTTCCAGCGTTTTCTTGAGGTGAACGTTTGTATTCGCCGCCCTCAACCAATTCCGGACAACCCACCATCCGATTCCCACGGGATTTGAAGGCATTGGGTTGGTGAATATCCTCGGGCCTTCCTCACGATATAAACCGACTACGCGGCTCAACGGTACACCGGCAGCTAAAGCTGCCGCGAGGATCCCGCCGGTGCTGGTGCCGGCAATCAAGTCGAAGGCTTTGCCAATATCGAGAGGGCCGGTCTTACGACGGGACGCGAAATGACGGGAAACAGTTTCGAGGACCGTGGCAGTATAAAGCCCGCGCATCCCTCCACCGTCCAACGCTAGGACGCGGAATGGCTGCGTGTATGGCACACCCACTGAACTATTTTGAGGCTGCACGACCTAGGAGAATTGAAGCACCGGGAAGCGGATCAAAATCTTCCCAGTTCCACAGGTTAGGTGATTCCAAATACGTGTCGCGAAGGTAGCGTCCTTACACTACCAACGCAAGAAAACCACATGGAGTGAAACATGCTCCGTGGCTGGACCAAGCATGCTGCGAGCGCTTAGCTAGCTCCAGTCTGTCCGGGACGCGGCTCTCGAGAAATCCCGCTACCGCACAGACACCAGTGTGGACGTGATCGATCGTCACAGTCGCCACCGCTTGACGCGTGTCCTGGACGACGAGACCGAAGGGCACTCCCGCTTCAGACTCCAGTACTCCATGTTCTGCGAATCGTGGCATAAGGGGACGGGTTACTTCTCTTTGCGGACGCCCTTGAAGGGTTTTCCATCGGACGTCTTCACATCCATGAACCGGCCGGTGCCGGTGTCGCGTTTTACCCAATTGCCGGCGGGCGTCTGGGTCTGTGTTCTGCCGGTGACGGGGCCGTTACGGTGTCCGTCGCTTTTGGGAGGATTGGTAGCCATGGTGGTGTTTAGTTGACTGTCTTGGCCGGATGGACTCTTCTTTGGTCCATCACCTACTCAAATTGAGTGCGCTAATTATGATTAGGTCAACGCCTCATTTTGCATGAGTTCTGACAATCCCATGGCTGAACATTCTCAAAACCAAAGAGAACGCCTTAACTATCTGGAGTTTAGGCTCTATTTTACCGGACAAATTTCTCGGGCAGATTTGATCCAGCGCTTCGGTATCAGCGAGGCGGCCGCGACCCGCGACTTGGCGATTTACCGTGACGAATCGGCCGAAAACCTTGAGTTCGATACGGGCACGAAAATCTACCGGATCTCTAAGTCGTTCGCCCTTAGGTATCTAAAAAATGTAGATCCCAAGCAGCTTTTACGGGCTTTGGTGCATGGGATTGGAAACGACTTTGGCACGGAACCGGAATCACTCGTGCCATGCGAATTGCCTAGTCGGCTACAGGCACCCTCTGCCGACGTCCTGTCTTCAGTCTCCCGTGCCATCTGCCAGAAAGCAGTCCTTCGAATCGAATACCTGTCGGATAGCGGCAATCATGGGCTGCGAGAAATCGTTCCCTTTAGCTTTGTGGGAACGGGACTGAAATGGCTGGTGCGGGCATACTGCCGGCGAAAGGGAATCTTTTGCGACTTTGTCGTAAATCGTATCAAGCACGCCGAGGTCGTGTGGGATGCGAAGCGCCTCCCGGCCGAAGATAAGGAGAACGACGATGAGTGGAACCGGATGCTCAAGTTGGAGCTGATTCCGCATCCCAAGGCCTCCCCGGAGAAGAAGGCCATGATTGCACAGGAATTCCAGATGTCTGACGACGTGTATGTCCTCAGGGTGCGTGCGGCACTTGCAGGTTACGTTCTTCGTCTCTGGAGCGTCGATTGTTCGCCGACGCAGAGCGAAAAACTGTTCCCTCTCTGCTTGCGGAATCTGATGGCGCTTCACGACGTGGATAACGCGTTGCTCGCACCTGGATATGCGCGACCGGCATCGTCTTGAATTTGAAACCGCTAGCGCTTGTAGAGCCCAACCCCGGTCGCTAAATCACCCTTTCTCCATGTCTGCGCCATTTTCTCCACTTTCGGCTCTCCTCAAACACTTTCGGCAGGCTGCCCAAACGGAACGCGAAAAAGGCACCTACTTCGAAGAACTGATTATCACCTACCTCCGGACTGAGCCGGTCTATGCCGATCTCTACCAGAAAATCTGGAAGTATGCGGACTGGGCGAAGGAATGCGGGATTGACGCTCGCGACACGGGAATCGACTTGGTCGCTCAGACGCGCGGCACGGACGAGTTTCACGCCATCCAATGCAAGTTCTACGATGAGGGTTACCGCGTTCGGAAAGAAGACATCGATTCCTTTTTCACTGCATCAGGACAGAAGCCGTTCACGCATCGTATCATCGTTTCGACCACGAACGACTGGACGGAGAACGCGGATCTCGCCCTTTTCGACCAAAGCCCACCGGTCACCAAGCTCGATCTCTACGATCTGGAGAACAGCCAGATTGACTGGTCGCGCTATCAGTCAGCCAAGGCGCCAGTTTTAAAGCAGAAGAAAACGCCTCGCCGTCATCAGGAGCGAGCGATCAGCGATGTCCTCGCCGGGCTCTCCAAGGGTGAACGCGGCAAGCTCATCATGGCCTGCGGCACCGGAAAGACCTTTACGAGTTTGAAAGTCGCCGAGGAAATCGCGGGAACCGGTGGCCGTGTTCTTTTTCTCGTCCCATCCCTGTCCCTTCTCTCGCAATCGCTAACGGAGTGGACGCAAGAGAGTCAGATACCACTCCACAGCTTCGCAGTGTGCTCGGATTCCGAGGTCGGCAAGAAGCGCAAGCGTGACGAAGATACCGTTACCACGTTCGCGCACGAGCTGCGCTATCCTGCCACGACAGACCCCAAGCGCCTCGCAGTCGAGTTTCTGAAACGTCAGGACAAGGCCCATCTCAACGTAGTATTTTCAACCTACCATTCAATTGAGGTGGTGGCAGAGGCCCAGAAACAGGGCTTTCCTGAATTCGATCTCATCGTTTGCGACGAAGCGCATCGCACAACGGGTGCCACTTTCGAAGGCGAAGAAGAGAGCAGTTTTGTGAAAGTGCACGACGCCGCCTTCATAAAATCCAAAAAGCGCCTCTACATGACGGCCACGCCCCGCATTTACGGCAGCTCAGCCAAGGCGACGGCGGAAAAAGAGAACGCAGAAATCTGCTCAATGGACGATGCCGAGAAATTTGGCGATCAACTCCATGTCATTACTTTTTCGGAAGCGGTGCAGCTTGATCTGCTCTGCGACTACAAAGTCATCGTTCTTACCATCAGTGCCGACCATGTCAGCGAGCGTCTGCAAAACCTGCTGAAGGACGAAAACAACCAGCTCAAAGTTGACGATGCTGCGCGCATCGTCGGTTGCTGGAAGGCTCTCGCGAAGCAGGGTCTGCAGGATGCCACCGACGCCGATCCAATGCGTCGAGCCGTCGCATTTTGCCAAGTCATTGATCGCATACCGGGGGCGAAGCATCACCGCGTTAGCTCCAAGGAGATTGCAGCGATGTTTGCGGAGGTCGTGAAGGCTTACCGGGAGAAGGAGCCCGAGGCGCAAGCCAGCAAACTGCTGTGCGAGACTCGCCACGTGGATGGGACCATGGGGGCGTCCATGAAAGAGGAGCGGTTGGCTTGGTTGAAGTCTGAGCCACCTTCCGAAACCTGTCGCATACTGAGCAACGTTCGATGCCTCTCTGAGGGCGTGGACGTTCCCGCTCTCGATGCCGTTATATTCCTGACCCCCCGGAATTCTCAGGTGGACGTTGTTCAGTCTGTCGGGCGTGTGATGCGTAAGGACCCAGCCGGTAAGAAAAAGCGCGGCTACGTCATCCTACCCGTCGTCATCCCGGCGGGAATGGATGAGGCCGACGCGTTGAACGACAACAAGGTTTACAAGGTTGTGTGGGAAGTCCTGCAGGCGTTGCGTTCACACGATGACCAGTTTGACGCGTTCATTAATAAGCTGGATCTGGTCGGTAAGGACACACGCAAGATGGAGGTCATCTCTATCACCGACAAGATTGAGCGGAAACCAAAGCCCGCATCAAAAAGCGGTGGAAAAAATAGGAGCGGAGCAGGCCAACACACCATCGGTGAACCGGAGCAGGCGTCCTACGGGAAGCAGGCCGAGCTCCAGTTCAATGTCGGCGAACTTGAGAAGGCGCTCTACGCCCGCGTTGTCAAAAAGTGCGGCAACCGCAGTTACTGGGACGAGTGGGCCAAAGACATCGCGCAGATTGCGCAGACGCACATCGCGCGTATCACCCAAATCGTTTCCAATGCAGAAAACGCGAAGGAAACGAAGGCCTTCAGCGACTTCGCCAGTGAACTCCGTGATGACCTGAACGAATCAATCACCGATGCGGAGGTGATCGAGATGCTGGCTCAACACCTGATTACGAAGCCGGTTTTCGATGCGCTTTTCAGCGACTACAGCTTTGCGAGCAACAACCCCGTTTCGCTCGCGATGCAGCACGTCCTCGACGTGCTGCAAGAACACCGTCTCGAGAAGGAGGCCGGCACGCTGGAAAAATTCTATTCCAGCGTGAAGGTGCGGGCTGACGGCATCGATAACGCGGCGGGAAAGCAGAAGATCGTCGTGGAGCTTTACGACAAGTTCTTCCGTAACGCCTTTCCTCGTATGACCGAGCGTCTGGGCATCGTGTACACTCCGGTCGAGGTCGTGGACTTTATCATCCGTAGCGTGAACGATCTGCTGAAAGACGAGTTTGATGTCACACTGGGAACGGAAGGTGTTCACATCATCGATCCGTTCACAGGCACAGGGACATTCGTCACCCGCCTATTGCAAAGCGGCCTGATTCCGCTCGATAGGCTCCCTCACAAATACGCGCACGAGATTCACGCCAACGAAATCGTGCTCCTTGCCTACTACATCGCCGCGATTAATATTGAAGCGGTCTATCACAGCTTGATTGGCGGCAAGTATCAGCCCTTTGGGGGGATCTGCCTCACCGACACATTCCAGCTCTACGAAAAAGGCGACCTCATCAGCAATCTGCTCGTGAACAATAGTGCCCGCCGCAAGCGCCAGAAGGCGCTGGATATTCGCGTGATTGTCGGCAACCCGCCATACTCGGTGGGACAGACCAACGCCAACGACAACAACCAGAACGTTTCCTACCCAGACTTGGACAACCGCATCACCAAGACGTATGCAGCCCGGTCGGAAGCGGCACTCTCCAAGGGACTTTACGACAGTTATGTGCGCGCGATACGCTGGGCTAGCGACCGCATTGGGAGTAGTGGCGTCATTGGTTTTGTAACCAATGCCAGCTTCCTTGAGGTCGGAACGACAGACGGACTCCGAAAATGCCTAGCTGATGAGTTCAGCAGCATTTACATCATCCACCTCCGAGGAAACCAACGAACAGCCGGCGAGCTATCTCGTAAGGAAGGCGGAAAAATTTTCGGCAGCGGGAGCCGGACTCCTGTCGCGATCACATTTTTGGTGAAGAATCCCAAGGCTAAACACAGCAGCCGAATTCTACTACACAATATCGGTGACTACCTGAGTCGCGAAGAAAAGCTCGCGAAGGTTGATGAGTTCAAGAGCGTTTTGGGAGTTGGCAGTGCCGGTGCTTGGCAGTCGATCATTCCGAACGCGGACGGTGACTGGCTGAAACAACGCGATGAGAGTTTCGAGCAATACATCGTGCTGGGAGACAAGAAAGGCGACGGGCCGAAGATTTTCGACAATTTCTCCCTGGGTGTCGTCACCAACCGGGACGCGTGGTGTTACAATGCCTCGAAAACGGTGGTTGCCAAAAACGTCGAGAGGATGATCGCTTTCTACAACAGCGAGGTGGATCGCTTTGAGAGCGCATATGCAGAGCTGGATAAAAGAGCGCGGGAAGCCAAAGTCGATGGTTTCGTCAATAACGACCAAACCAAGATCAAGTGGACTCGCGGGCTGAAGCAGGACCTTACCAAGGGTCGAAAGCTGTTGTATCAGCCCGAATGTCTAACCGTGGGACTCTACCGTCCGTTCAACAAACAATGGCTCTATTTTAACCGGCAGTTGAACGAAATGGTTTTGAAGATGCCGAGCTTGTTCCCAGGTCCTTCTTTCAAGAATGTCGCGCTCGGTTTTTCCTCCTCAGAATCCCGCAGTGCTTTTTCCGTTTTTATCACCGACAACGTCGCAAGCCTTCACGCAGTCGATATGGTTGGCTCACAGTATTTCCCTCTCTATCTCTATGAAAAAAATGAGGAGGAGGATGCCAATGCGGAGGAGTTCTTTACTGATGCGAAACCAGCCGAGGCTGCGGCATACAACCGGCGTGACGGTATCAGTGATGGGGGACTGGCTCATTTTCAGGCAGCTTATCCTGCGAAAAGCGAGGGGGATTGCATCACCAAAGACGATGTCTTTTATTACATCTACGCATTGCTGCACTCTCCGGACTACAGGAGTCGCTTTGCAGATAACCTTGGGAAAGAGATTCCTCGGATTCCCGCCGTCAAAGCGTTCGCCGACTTCCGCGCATTCTCACAAGCCGGACGTGACCTCGCCCGTCTCCACCTCAACTACGAAACGGAAAAGCCGCACGCGGTTACCATCGACTCGGGCAAGTATCGCGTCTCCGCGCTGACGCCGGATCAATACCGGGTGAATAAGATGCGATTCACATCCAAAGTGGACAAGAGCGTCGTGATCTACAATGAATATATCACGATCAAGGACATCCCGCTGAAGGCGTATGAGTATGTCGTAAATGGGAAGCCTGCACTGGAGTGGGTCATGGAGCGCCAGGCTGTGATGGAGGACAAAGAGAGCGGCATTGTAAACGACGCCAACTTGTGGGGCATCGAAACCATGGAGAATCCCCGCTATCCGCTGGAGCTCTTCCAGCGCGTTATTACCGTCAGCTTGGAAACGCTGAAAATTATCGAAGAGTTGCCTGCCCTCGAGATCTGAGGTCTAATGATCATCGGACCCCGCTCTTCGAGTTCGGTCGCGTCGTTATCACAGCCACCGCCGACGCAGAAATCCAACGCATCGGGCAGGGGAGGGGGCTGGACAACGGAGCGATGCTGGCCTCACTGGTGCATCGTCATCAGTTGGGCGACTGGGGCGAGACCGGCAAAGAGGACCGCGAACGAAACGAGTCCGCGATTTCCGCGTCCGGGGGAAACATCCACTCGGTCTACGACATCGAAGGAACCACCTTCTGGGTGATCACCGAAGCAGACCGGTCGTACACGACGATCATGCTTCCGGACGACTACTGATTGCGGAACCGACCCAATCTAGCGGCCTCCCGAGCGGACCGACCTTTCTATTCTGGCCCCCCGGGTAAAGCGGCGGATGGAACACGATCAGTATCGTCTCCCTGACCCGCTCGTGGATTCCTCGCGCTTCGCTTGGCGAGTGGGTGCACTATGGATCTGTTTCGCAGTGCGGACTAGAACGGAACATCCTCTGTAGGTGTTTCCTCCGGTTTGGTCGGCGCGATTCCGAACGCCTCTCTTATCTTCCTCGGTACGTGGTAGGCCGTGGAAACAGCAGGCACATTTTCGCAGGCTTCGAGCAGGCGCTTCTTTTCGTCGTCGGTGAAATCGTCAATTTTAGGCATGAGCTTCACCAGCGCCTGTGTCGTGACGACTGAACTAGAGGTGGCAAATGTCTCAACGATGGAGCGTCTCATTTCACCGTGGGTCTGAGTGTTTTTCAGCAGCGCCACTGTGATTGCGTGTGCTAGAACATCGGGTTTGTCCAAGCTTCCGCTTACAGCCTGTGTCTTGCCGAAAAAGCCGTACGGGTCTGTTTGCAGACGGACGGGAAGGACGAAGAGATCGCGCCCAAGCGCCCACCCAATTTCTTGATCCGTCCACTTGCTCGAATGGAAGTCCGCCGTCAACAAAGCGGCAAGGGCGTGCATGGATCGCAGGCCTAGTTCAATCTCCTTCTGCCATTCGAGGCTCGGTTCGATCGCTTCGTGTGCAACAAATGCCGCTATTCCCCGTCTAGACAGTTCATCTTTGAGCTTTGCCACCTGGATCTTGTGGACGGAAACATGGCTGAGAAATAGGCGGAATCGGTGATCGGGCCAGATTCGACGAACTTCACTTTCAGAAATGGAAACTTTCCGGTCTTGTGTTTTTGCCCCCGGGGCGATCGGCAAAATGGTAACCTCTTCGAGCGGTTGATTCGGATATTGGCGTGCGAGGTATCCGAGCCGTGACTTGATAGCGGTCTCGATTTTACCGAGGTCGGGTTCAGCGCCCGCGTAGATTGCAACGGGGACTTGAAGCCTCAGTGCCCATGTCGTTATTCCGCCGTTCCAATTGTCAAAATTGATCGCGTCGAACCAGGGTTGTGCACCCTCCAGAATATCCACGATCTGCGTTTGTCTATTCTTTCGAAAAATCTCTAGGGCTATAGAGATGACCTCGTCCGCAGGGGTTGGAAAAGCAGGACCAGACATTGGGAACTCAGGAGTTTCCTACGGAAACCGGCAGCGTCAATCTTGTGATAACCATACAGAATGTCGTCCACTCCCGTTATGCGTGACTAACGTTTTCGTTCTTGTCTGGTTCGGGCCATGAGACCTGGGCCGAAGCCCACCAAGGCTCCTATCACGCACCTTGATGTGAGATCGACGCCGGATCCGCAGCATTTCGTTTTGTTCCAAATGCACGGTCCGGTGGACTGTGCTGTCCAAGGTTGAGACTATCCGACCATCCTCTGCTTTCCGGTTCAGACGCTGGGATCGGTATCCGCCGGGTCGAATCTCATCGACGCAATGTGAGCCATGAGCGATTCGTAGTGGATCAAGCGCAGGCCCCGGGTGTTGCCTTGCTTCCGGAGGACGACGGACTGCACCGGAGGCCGGTACCCGTTGGCAGCGTTCGGCGAGACCAGTTGCCACAGGAAGCTGCGAGT
>Ga0154020_10002994_pt1 | contig 20514 bp, 15 predicted proteins | sample Klosneuvirus_201_FD_109709 | JGI IMG/M metagenome (GOLD analysis project Ga0154020, IMG submission 109709) | Active sludge microbial communities from wastewater, Klosterneuburg, Austria - Klosneuvirus_20160825_MG | ecosystem: Engineered > WWTP > Aerobic digester > Activated sludge | place... | reverse complement strand
GGACATGCGAGGCAACCTGCTCCAGCGTACCCTGGACGCGGGCCTGGCCAACAAAGGCAAAGGCGGCTACCTCCACTGGGGGCGTATCACCCGGGATGAGGCGAACAAACGCTGGCTCATCGGTAACACACCACTCGATCCTAAAAAGGTGTACCGTGTCGTCCTTGGTGATTTCTTGCTCACCGGCCTCGAAACCGGGATGGACTTTCTCAAAACCGAACCTTCCGCCGACGGCAAGGGCACGACTAACCCCGACATACTTCGACTGACCAAAGCAGATCCGAAGGATAAAAACGACCTGCGCAATGATATCCGATTGGCGCTGATTCAGTACTTGCGGAAGAAGTGATCTGCATTTTTTACCGCAGAGGCGCAGTGTATTTTTTAAAAATCGCTGTGCCTCTGCGCCACTACGGTAAATCTCTCAGACAATTTTCGGCCCTACCCATTGCCCGACACAAACTTTCCGTACTTTTGCACGCCTTTTTGGAAAGGCACCGGAAAAAGACAACAAATCATAATTTTCAACAGACAATGGCAAAACGCAAAACGTCCAAGGCAACGGACGCTCAGGTAGAGGTACAAGAGGTAACAGCATCGGCACGACCAATTTGGCAGAACAACCAAAACCTGCTGCTGTACATAGTAGGTGGTATTTCCCTGATCGTTCTGGGTTGGTGGGGATACAAAGTGCTGGTCGTAGAACCCCAGCAGGAAGAGGCTGTGAACGCCATGTGGCAGGCACAAGCGCAATTTGAGCGCGATTCCTTCCGCCTGGCGCTCGAAAATCCGGGTGGCGGTTTCGAAGGTTTCGCCGGCATCGCCGATAAATACGGCAGCTCCGATGCAGGCAACCTCGCCAAGTATTACGCCGGCGTTTGCTGCCTGCAACTCGGCGACGTAGACAAGGCGCTCGAATACCTCGAAGATTACAGTGCCGACGGCGACCTGATGCCAATCATGAAAAACGGTGTCCTCGGCGACTGCTACTCCGAGAAAAAAGAGTACGACAAAGCGCTTGATTACTACGAAAAGGCTGCTGATGCCGGTAAAAACGACGTCCTCGTCGGCTACTACCTGAAAAAACTGGGTATGCTCCACGACTACCAGGGCAACAAAGATGCCGCCGTGGAAGCCTTCGAACGCCTTCGCCGCGACTTCCCCAACCAGGCCTCCCCGGAATGGCGCGACATCGAAAAGTATATCTATCGCGCCAAAGCAGGCAAGTAGATTTACGATTTACGATTTACGATTTACGATTTACGATTTACGATTTACGAACACTCAAACTCGGTAATCGTAAATCGTAAATCGTAATTCCAAAATCACTTCATTCGTATTTCTTCAAATCAAACGACGTGTTTCGCCCATCCATGTACCCTCGGATGATGCGTGCCGCGTCCGGATCCCGGAACACTTGCTGCACCACCCCGAGCAGGTCTACTTTGTCGAGCGCATCCTCTGTGCCGATATACCCGTAGCCGTGATATTCGCCGTTTTGAACAGCCACTACCGCTCGTTCGGCTTCATGGCGTCCTTTTTCAAACAGGAAAAAACTGCCGGACAAGCCTTTGGACAACACGGCGAGCGCTTGCATCACCCGCTCGTTGTACGCCTCCGGCGGTTCCAACCCTACACACGCACCAAGGCATTTTTTGATGGTATAGTGAAAACAGGCCCGTTCGCTGTGGTCTATGTTGCATAACCTTCCGCAGAGTGAAAACTGCCGGGCCAAACTATCCAGCCAGGCCCGGGCGCTGGTCAATTTCGGCAGTTCTGCCACTAATTCCAACTGTTTCATAGAACGCTTCGAGCGCTGACCGGCCGCGAGACATCGGTAGCCGTTCTGGTCGGTATAGGTGAACACACAACCCGAAAACTGCTTGATGCGCAGCGCCCGGTTGATTCGCGGCTGCAAACGCTTGATCTCGGCGCTTTCATGCAGTAGTGCGACCAATTCGCTGCCGGTGACCTCACAACTGAAATCCGCCACGCCTGCCCGCAGTTTTTCGCCCTTGGGCGACGGGTCGGCGAAGTGTTCGAAGAGTCGCTTTCGGATATTGATGCTTTTGCCCACATAAATCACTTCCCCGCGCTCGTCGTGCAGGTAATAGACTCCGCAGGCCTCCGGAGCGGCATGCAGGCGCTCAAGGGTGATGGCTTGGGGCAATTTGGCTTCCCGGACGCCGTGGTTGACCAATGCTTTTATGCTTCCGCTGCCCGCCTGGGCGGTGAGTATACGCTCAAAAATTTCGACGGTAGCCAGGGTGTCGTCGAGCGCCCGGTGGCTTTTTTCGGAAAAAATACCGAAGTGACGCTTGAGGTTGCTCAGGCTGTAACTGGGCAGTCCGGGAAATACCTGGCGGGCTAAGCGCACAGTGCAGAGTTGTTTGCGGCTAAACGGGTAGCCCAAGCGGGCAAACTCCTCGCGCACAAACCCGTAGTCGAACGAAACGTTGTGCGCCACAAAAACGGCGCCTTCCGTCATCTGCACAATTTGTTTGGCTACTTCGTAAAACCTGGGCGCGTGCGCCACCATATCATCCGTGATGCCGGTGAGTTGTGTGATGCTCCACGGAATGCTGCGTTCCGGGTTGAGCAGGGTCGAAAACGTGTCCACCACTTGCGTACCGTCGTGCAACACGATGGCAATCTCGGTGATGCGCTCGTGGCGGGCCGTGCCGCCGGTGGTCTCCACGTCTATGATGGCGTACATTCGAATGGTTCGATTGATTCGATTAGTCCGATTGATTCGATTGTCCCCTGTTTTCAGAAACAATTTCAGATACCGGCGGGCAAAGATAAAACAAAACGTTTTTGTTTGTGCGTTTGCCGTTCTGGCGGCATGATAATAGTCATCACACATTTTAAGCATGCTCACGTTGTAAGGCGTCGGCAAGCTGCACTTTTACCTGTCAAACGAACAACGTACCATGCCTAAGGCACGATCATTTCACCTAAAAAAGTGGTATCTCGACTGCGTATCGGAGGATGGGCGGGCATTGATATGTTATGCTGCGCAGTTAACCTGGCTGGGTGTATCCGTTGAATACACCAGTTATCTCTACTTGCGGGCGGCAAACGAGACGCAATCGGAAAGCAGGTTTCGGGATATGTACGAACCGGTGGAAGACGGACTAACCATTCGCTGGGAGGATGCCGGCTTGGGCATTTCGGGAAAATGGGAGCGTACTGCGCCGCCATTGAGTGCCGTGTTGCACGAAACGGAGAAAGGGCGTGTCGTGTGGAACTGTCTCCAGCCGGTGTCGCGATGCAGCATTCGCTTAGGCGATGAAAAACCGGTGGAAGGCTGGGGTTATGTGGAATGTCTGGACATGACGATTCCTCCTTGGGAGATGGGTTTCAATGAATTGCGCTGGGGGCGATTTGCCCATCCCGACGCGCCGCTTGTTTGGATTGACCTGAAAGGTTCGCTGAGCCGACACTGGGTTTTTGACGGGCAAACTATCGTGCATGTCGCTACGATCACGGAGGAATGCATTCAGTTGCCCGAATCTGAAAAAACGCTTCTGCTAAGTGATCCGGTTGTTGTGGAGGAAAAAAACAAAATCATGGAAGTGGTAGGCTCGCTGATTTCGTGGGTGCCGGGCATTGAGCATATAACACCCCTGAGGTTTTTGCAGGCAAAAGAAACGAAATGGCGAGCCAATGGGAAATTGGTTTCGCCAGGGCAGAATATTCGGGAAGGTTGGGTGATTTACGAACTGGTCACATTTTAAATGTTTTTTCACATGAACACCTCTGCGAACAGTTTTTGGGGAAAAGTAGCGTATGCCTTGGTTTTTTTGGCGTTGCTGCCGGTATGGCTGGCGTTTTGGACAATCCAGGTGGAGCATGCTGTTTCGCTCCCTGTCGTGCAGGCTACCGGATGGGGCCTGGCATTGGCCGGGATGGGATTGCTTCTGATGCTCACCGGTATGTATGCACTATGGCATTATGGTAAAGGGTTGCCGATGAATGCCTACCCGCCGCCTGTTTTCGTTCAGGAAAGTGTATTCAGGTTGCTTCCGCACCCAATTTATACCGGTTTCGTGTTGGGTTGTTTCGGTGTTTCCATGTATGTGGGCAGTTCTGCCGGATTTTGGTTTGTCAGCCCTGTCGTCCTCGCAGGCTGTATGGCGCTGGTTTGGGGGTATGAGCGGCTCGACTTGTTGCGCAGGTTTCCCGGTGCCCCCCGACATTATTTGATTGCTATTCCGCCCGATGAAGCGACACAACCCAACCTGTGGCATCGGCTGTCGGTTTTTATAGCCCTCCTGCTGCCGTGGGTGTTGCTCCAGGCGGCTGCTTTCCGTGTTGATTCCGCAGGTGCCGGTCGGGAACCGTTTTTCCAGCCTGTGGATACCGGTCTGCCGGTATCTGCGAAGTGGTTTGTGGGAACAATCGCGCTGGCCTGGGTGGTAGCCGCTCCGGTGCTGGCACGCACCAGCAGCCAACTGAGACAGTTTTTTCTCGGCGGAATGGTCGGTGGCTTGGCTGTGGTTGTGTTGATGTTTGTACTGCCCGTTTTGGGAATGGCCCATATCTCGACCTGGGAAAGCGATTTTTGGCTCAGGGCCATGTTTTCCATTTCCTGGTTTTGGCTTTTGCTGGCAGCGGTACTGTACGGAAAAACCTTCCCTGCACTGCGTATGGTTTTATACGGGCTGGGAGTAGTACTGGCTTTTGGCATTGTGGTCATCAGTTCAGATCCGGTTATGCATGCGTTCTCCGGAGCCGTTGGTTTTGCCCTGGCTTTGTTTTACCCCTTGATTTGGGAGTTTTTGCGCGAGCAGGCAGAAAAAGTAGCGAACTCCTGGAAAGAGTGGGTTTTTGGGCCGGTGCGGATCATCAACCACGGCTTTTATGTGGGTACTGCCGCTTTTATTGGTATCGTGATCGGCGGTATGCTGGCAGGGGAGAAATATGTAGCAGGCGTTGTGGTGTTTGGCGTGATCACGGTGGTGTGCGGAGGGTTGTGGGGACAGTTTGTGGAAGGTTCTGACAAGTTGAAGCGCCCCTTTGGGTTTTATGGCTTTGTAATCGGGACGCTGGTCTCGTGGCCGATTCTGTATTGGATGGGAATAAACGTGTGGGTGGTGTTGGCCACCGGCGCGGTATTTCTCCCCTGGGTTCAGGCAATTGGCCGATTGCGGTGCCTGGTCAATGGATGTTGCCATGGGGCGGTTTCGGAGCCGTGGATCGGTATCCGGTATGTGCATCCACGTTCACGGGTGTGTTTTCTTGCCGGACTGAAGGGCAAGCCGCTGCACCCCACCCAATTGTACTCCATGCTGTGGCTGACGGTAGTCGGCGGGATTCAGGCGCGACTGTGGCAGGGTGGGGCAGAATTGTCCTTTATCATCGGTACATATTTCATCCTGAACGGGTTGGGGCGATTTGTCGAAGAGGGATACCGTGGCGAGCCTCAAACACCTGTTTTTGGCAAACTGCGGCTGTACCAATGGGCGGCTGTCACCACAATCCTGGCCGGCATGATCATTACGACATGTACCTATTCGATGCCTGACATTGCGCCGGTACTTACGTGGCGGACCTTCGCCTGGGCTGCGTTCATGGGGTTATTTGTACAGTTTATGATGGGTATTGACTTTCCATATTCCCAACGGCGGTTTTCACGCCTGACATAACTAGATTGGCGCAGTTGCTCGCAGATTTGCCATATTTGCACAACATGGCACCATTCTACTGTTCCCGAGCGTTGAACGCTCTCCTTTTTGCAGGGGTTTTCTTAGGGATTTGTCTGAGCATCAATGTCCGGGTTAACGCGCAGCAATCTGGAGGGGGAGCGTATTACAACCTGAAAAAATTGTCAGTCCCATCCGACCGCCAACCCGTTCGCCCGGCGTTGCAAATTGGCACAACCGGTTTGTATCGTGCAGCCACAATCCGACACCACAGGATAGTAGCGGAGAAGCCCCCGGTCTCATTTCCCGATCTTGCCATACTCCGTTGGTCGGCCGATGACCTGCCGTTTTTTTGTCGCATCGAGCACAATCTTGGCCTGAAAACTCAAATACCGATCAAGTTCCGGCTTGGTTCGGTCGAGTATGTGGACTGGCTGGAGGGCAAACGCGAGTACTAGTGATGAGTGATGAGTGATGAACGATGAGTGATGAGTGATGAGTTGATGAGTGATGAACGATGAGCGATGAGCGATGAGTAAAATGGGGCCGCAGTTGGCGGAACGCCATGAGCGGCGAGGAATTTTCATTCATCATTCATCATTCATCATTCATCATTCATCGTTCATCACTCATCACTCATCGCTAGTATTTATCTCAGAGAAAAAAGGTCGCCCACCGCCGGTGTACGTGCACAGATAAAACCTTCTGCATACCGCACTTGTGCGGGTCTTCCGAACACACGAGCCTTGGCTTCCATAAAATCCAGAAAGTCCATACCGGAAATCGGCGTTTGGGGGCCTGCATCCGCGTTGTTTGGGTCGTAGAATTGCGAGCCGAACGCCTGTATCGCCTCCATTTTTTTTTCAAAATATGGGGTGATGTCCACGATGAAATCCGGCTCGAGTTGTTTGTCCTGAATGTAGTGGTATACGGTATTTGGGCGCCAGGCCGGCTGAGGCAAACCGGCATCATCTTGCGTTTCGATCTTGGGCAGGCCGGCGTAAAAGCATGCATCCACAACTAATTTGGCCGCACGACCGTGGTCGGGGTGGCGGTCGTCGGGCGCATTGCACAGGACGATACGTGGTTGGTGGCTGCGGATGCTGCGTACAAGCTTGAGCATGTTTTCGGGTGAATGGACGAATAATCCGTCGGGCAGGTCCAGATGTTCCCGAAACGCCGCACCGAGGATGCGGGCAGCCTCAACGGCTTCGGCGCGGCGTATTGCGGGCGTGCCGCGGGTACCGAGTTCGCCGAGGCTGAGGTCGAGCAGCCCGAATGAATACCCGAGAGACGTGTGCCGCAGCAGCGTGCCGGAGGCGCTGAGTTCCACATCGTCGGGATGAATGCCGATTGCCAGAATGTCTGTTTTCATCGTTACTTTTGTCCGTACAACAAGAAAGTTTGAGCACTATGGGAACAAACCCGACCAACGAAGAACGGATCGTCCAATTGGAAAGCGCCCTGCAAGAGGCGCAGGACATGGCGCAAAAGTACAAGCAGGAATTAGAAAAATTGCGCCAGCAGTACGCCGACGACCTTTTTGCCGAACGCCGGCTCGGCAAAGAGTTGCGCACGGAAAGCCACCGGATTTTGCACGACTACGAGCAGTTGCGGGTACAAAAGGGTGGTTTTGGCCTTAAAATGCTGATGCTGTCCGGCCTTGCAGCATTCTTAAGCGGAGTACTCATGTGTGCGGTCTATTTTATTTTTCTGCACCCCAAAGCCGATCATGTAGTGGCCTTCGAACGTTTTCGCAACGCGCACCTGTTCAATTACGAACGGGCGATCAGCGAAGGAAAGTTTCGGGAGGTAGAGCAAGACCTTGAACAAAACCTGGAATTGCCGGAGCATGCGGCCATTCGCCCGGAGATGGAGTTTGCCAAAAAGATTGTGGGTGCGGCACGGCGGCGGTGTGAGTGACGGTTATTCCGCAACACCAAAAACCGAACAAATCGGGCAATTTTCCACTTTATGTCCCCGTGCCGGACAATACTGCCGTCCGAAATAGATGATCTGCAGGTGTAGTTTGTTCCAGGTGTTTTCCGGGAAAACGGCTTTCAGGTCGCGCTCGGTTTTTTCCACGTTTTTGCCGTCGCTGAGTCCCCACCGTGCCGCCAGGCGATGGATATGCGTGTCCACCGGGAACGCCGGGACACCGAATGCCTGCGACATTACCACGGAGGCCGTTTTGTGCCCCACGCCGGGCAGGGCTTCCAGTTCCTCAAACGACTGCGGCACCTGCCCGCCATGCTGTTCGACGAGGAGCTGCGACAGTCCCCGGATGGCTTTAGACTTGGCCGGCGACAACCCGCAAGGCTTGATGATCTCCCGGATATCGTCCACGGTTAGTTTTACCATGTCGTACGGATTGTCGGCCCGGGCAAAAAGCAAGGGCGTGATCTGGTTCACACGCTCGTCGGTACACTGGGCCGACAGTACCACCGCCACCAGAAGGGTGTACGCATCCTCATGCCGAAGCGGGATGGGTGTTTCCGGGTACAAAGCATCGAGAATGCCCGCAATAGCGGTGGCTTTTTCCTGAAGCGATACCTGTTTCATTTCCGATACTTTTGCATTTATATCTGCCACAAACTTCGTAAATCGTAAATCGTAAATCGTAAATCGTAAATCGTAAATCGTAAATCGCCTTACCACCAGTTGTTCTTTTTGACCTTGTCCTCATACCCGCGCAGGTTGTAACTCAGGCTGAGCATAAAATACCGGGCGAGGGTCGGGGCCGTATTCCGGATCACGTAGTTCTGGGTGCCGTTTTGCGTGATGTTCACACGGCGGTTGAAAATGTCGAACGCAGCGAGGCGCAACTCCAGGCGATTACTCGGCCCAAGGAGGCGGCGAACGGAGGCGTTCAGGATAGGCACTTCCTGGTTAAAATCAAATCGGTCGTTGCGATAAAGCGAGTAGTTGAAATTGCTTTCAAAAAACGACTTCGAAGCAAACTGCCACTTAACCGAGGCATTAGCGCCGTGGTTCTGGATTTTTTGGTTCTGCTCGGCCTGGATCGAGTACGAAATATTGTTAAAGCCGAGGTTGCCGCCCACGCTGAGAATGAGACTCGGGCTGGGGGTGAGCGAAAAGCCCACGCGGATATCGTAGCCCAGGTTGTCGGTCTGGTTTTCCACACCGTTCACGAATGCCGGCGACCGGCCGGTGTTGAAACTTCCATTCACATTCATGGTCAATTTGGTTTTTACAAGGGGGAAGTTGGACCACAAGTAGGTGCTGAAACGGTTGCCGCCCGAGACATTGTCGGGGCGGGAGGTGGTGCGCACACCGATACTGTCCACTACTTCGATGGTCTGGTTGTACACGATCTGGTTGTCGTACAGGTTGAAGTTGGAACCGATACCGACATTGGCGAATGACGAGGGGTTCCAGTAGTTGAGGTTCATTGAAAACCCGTGCGAGCGGGCGGGTGTCAGGTTGGGGTTGCCTTCGTTGCGGAACGCCGGGTTATTCACGTTCGGCACGGGCTGCAAGTCGGTGAGCGACGGTTCGGACACTTCGTAGGAGTAATCGGCGCTGAGGCTCATGTTGTTGGGAAACTCGTAGACGGCGTCCAGGTACGGCACCAGGTTGTCGAAGGTACGCCGGATGGGATCGGTTAGCAGCGGCAAATCGCGGTCTATGGAATACTTCCCGTCGAGTTGGAGCCGTTGGGCAGCCAAACCGGTAGATACATTCAGGCCCTCATGGGAGTAGCGCAGGCTGGTGCCGATACGGTTAAACTGCACGGAGAAATCGTAAAAAACGCTTAAGTCGTCCAAGCGCGTGTTGTTGTTCTCGGGGTCTTGAGTCTGTCGGTTGACGGCGTTGGCCGTATGGCTGAAGTTGTAGAAGGATTCAAAAAACCAGCGCTTGTGGAGCGGTTCGGTCAGCAGCAGGCTGGCTTTGGCCTGCCAGGTCGAGTTGTCGTTCAGGTTCAGGAGCCGGATTTGTTCTGTTGGGGTTTGTGCATTGAAAAACTGGTTGAGCGAAAAGAGATTGTCCGTACCGTCGGACTGGTTGTTGTTATAGCCTGCGCTCACGGCCAGAGATCGCCCTTTCTTTTTGAACCGGTGGCGAAAAATAGCCGCGCTGGTGAGGCGCCAGGAGTTCAGGTTGCTGGAGTTGTCAAGTTGCAGGTTGTTGGTCGGCGTGGTGTTGTTTTCGGTGAAAAACTGTGTCTGACGGTTGCGGGTATCCGAATTGCTAAAGCGCAGGTTGGCTTTCACAATCAGCATATTGGTAGAGTCGAGTTCGTGTTCGAGCCGGGTGGCAATGCTGTGGTTGCCCCGGAACTCCCCGCGGGATGTGGTGTCGGAGTTGGAAAAAGAGCCGTCGTTGAGGAAGGTCTCGCGCAGGGAATACTGATTGAGGTCGAGGTTGGTCTGGTTGTACACGTAGTTGGCGTTGTACTTGGTTTTTTTGTTGTCGAAGTTGTAGTTCGCACCGCCGCCGAAATTTCTGGTAAAACCCCTGCCATCGAAGTTATTGAGCAGGTCGTTGCCTCCGCCGAAATAGAATCCGCGCCCGCCGCCGCTGTTGAATCCGAAGTCGCCGTTATCGTATTCGTTGAACGCGTTTTGTCCTTTGAATTCGCCGTAGTCTTCCCAGTTTACGCCGGTTTCATTGATGTTGTTGGCGTAGCCGATAAAGGAGAGTTGATTTTTTTCGTCAAACCGGTTGTAGTTGCCCCGGGTAGCCCAGCGTTCCTCGGTACCTGCTGCGCCGGTGACTTTGCCGAACGAGCCTTTTTTAAATTCTTCTTTCAATTCGAGGTTCATGGCTTTTTCCTTTTTGCCATCCTCCACGCCGGTGAGTTTGGCCTGTTCTGATTTTTCGTCGTACACCTGCACCTTGGAAATCGTTTCGGCGTCGAGGTTTTTCGTCGCACTCTTGGGATCGTCGCCAAAAAAGGTTTTGCCGTCCACGTACACCCGGTTCACGTCCCGTCCCTGCGCTTTGATGCTGCCGTCGGCAGCCACCTCAATGCCGGGCAAGCGTCGCAGCAGGTCTTCCACAGTGGAGCCGGGCGGCACTTTGAACGTGGTTGCATCGTATTCGATGGTGTCGCCCCGGATACGCAGGGGCGCTTTGGCTGTTTTGATGACCACCTCCATGAGTTCGGTGCTGATGGGCTTGAGACGCACTACGCCAAGGTCGTTCAATTCGGCCGCCGAAGGGTTGAGATGTTGCTGGTACGGGATGTGGCCGATGTAGGAGACTTTGAAAATGTAGGGCACATTTTTCACGTTTTTGAACGCAAAGGCGCCCAACTCGTCGCTGCGGGAAAAGTTAACCAACGTGGAGTCCACCGGATTGAGCAGCATGACCGTAGCGTATTCTGCGATGACATCGGTGGTGTCGCGGATAACGCCCTTGATGGTCACACGGGAAGGGGCTTGAGCGAGCAGAAAAATCGGGAAAAGGCACAGGAGTGCCAACAGGGCAGGGAAGATTTTTTTCATGAGGACAAGTACTGGTTTTTGTTTTCGACGGGCTAGGAACGGTGTGCAGATGTGGATGATTGTGCGAAAGAGTTATTTGTTTAATATTGGTTGCGTGGCCTCTGTGGTAAAATCTACTCCGCCGGCGGCACCTGCACCAACGGCGGAAAAATAGCCAGCACGGTGCGCCGGTTGCGCAGCCGGCCGTCGGCCGTCTCGTTCGAGGCTACGGGGTAGTACTCGCCTTTGCCTACAGGCGTGAGTTGGTTGGCGTTGATATTGAAATCGCGGATGAGCGTACGCGTGACATTTGTAGCGCGTAGGAGGCTCCAATCCCAGGTATCTTCCATGTTTTTTGCGCCCTTCGGCAGGGTGTTGTCGGTGTAAGCGCGTATTTCGACAGACAGTTCCGGGCGGTTGGCCAGCACTTCGGCCAGCGGCTGCAACAGGGTTCGTCCGGAAGGGCTGATCGCCACACCGTTTTTTTCGAACAAGTTTTGGTCGGCCAGGGTCAGCAGTACGGCTTGGTCGGTCAGATCAAGCACGACGCCGGAGGGGAAGGCCTTGGAGAGCGCGTTTTTTAGTTCGTTCAGGTCGGCCTGCCGTTTTTTTTGCGCCATGGCAATGATCCGAAGGGTATTGTCGCGCTGTTCGAGTTGGGCATTTTTGCCGGCAAGTTCCTTTTCCAGGTTGGTCTTGTCGGAGAGCAATTTGGACGATGATTCGCCCATAGACTGGGTTCGTATGGTCAGTTCCTGTTTCAGGGTACGCATTTCAGCGTCCTGGCCTCCGAGGTTGCGGTTGAGGTCGCCGACTTGTTTCACGAGGTCGGCGGTTTCCTTGCGGCGCCCGAGTACTTCCTGCACTAACACCTTTTCGCGGCCTTCGCAAGCATTGCGCTGGGCGGCTTCATCGCGGTATTTTTTGGAGGAAACACAGGAAACAAGTTGGGAAAGGACGATCAGGAGGAGGACGAGTTTTTTGAAAATCATAGCAGTTGTGTTGCGTGTTGGAGTAGGAATTGGCGGCAAAGTTGGCGTCGTGGTTTCTAAACGCTCCAGTCAATAGATTTTTTGCCTTGTTTGGTCAAAAGTTCGTTGGTGCGGCTGAAATGTTCGCAGCCCGAGAAGCCGGTACCGGCGAGTGGGGAAGGGTGGGGGGCCGTGAGCACGTAGTGTTTTGTCTCGTCAATGAGTGCCTTTTTGCCTTCGGCAAATTTGCCCCAGAGCAGGAAAACCACCCCTTCTTTTTGTTCGGAAATGTACCGGATGACGGCATCGGTGAAGGTTTGCCAGCCTATTTTTTGGTGCGAGGCGGGTTTGCCGGCCTCCACGGTGAGCATGGCGTTGAGCAACAATACGCCCTGTTCAGCCCAGTGCGTCAGGTCGCCGTGCGTGGGAATGGGTAGCCCGAGGTCGCGGTTGATTTCCTTGTAAATATTGACCAGCGACGGCGGCACACGCACACCTCTAGGCACCGAAAAACACAGACCCATCGCCTCGCCGGGGTTGTGGTAGGGGTCCTGCCCGAGGATGACAACTTGAACACGCTCGAAGGGCGTGGTGTTGAAAGCGTTGAAAATCAGTGTGCCGGGTGGGTAGATTACTTTTCCGGCGTGCTTTTCCTGAACCAAAAAATCTTTGATCCCGGCAAAATACGGCTGCTGAAACTCATCGGCCAAAACCTGTTTCCAACTTGCCTCGATCTGGACATTCTCGACTTTTTCGGACATGACGCGTTCGGTTTGGTACGCGGCAAAGGTAGGGTTTTTGACTGTTGGCTATTGGCTGTTGGCTTCCGAGAGTGATGCCCCACTTGAGGGGTGTACTCTAATTTCGAAGCCAACAGCCAATAGCCAACAGTCAAAAACCCTACCTTTCGCGCCGAAACGAACTACCTGTCCTGTTATGCTCTTCAACTCCCTGTCCTTCTTTTTCTTTTTTGCCCTGCTCCTCGGCTTGCATTACGCTCCTTTGCCGTGGCGGGTAAAAAAAATCAACCTGTTGATTGCCAGTTACATTTTTTACGCGGCCTGGAACCCGCCTTTTGTGGCTTTGCTGTGGCTTTCCACGGTGATTGACTGGTTTGCCGCCAAAAAAATCAGCGAAACAGAGCAGCGCGGCCGGCGGCGACTTTTCCTGCTGATCAGTGTGGTAGCCAACCTCGGCCTGCTTAGTTATTTCAAGTACGGCAAGTTTCTGCTGGAAAATTTCACCGCGCTCATGCTGGCCGCAGGTATCGACTACCAACCGGCAGCGCCGGATATCATCCTGCCTGTCGGCATCTCGTTTTACACGTTCCAAACGATGGCCTATACGCTGGATGTGTACCTGCGCCGCGCAAAACCTGCCAGATCATTCCTCGATTTTGCGCTGTTCGTGACGTTTTTTCCACAATTAGTGGCCGGCCCCATTGTACGCCCCACGGAGTTGGTGCCGCAGTTTGAGCAGCCCAAGCAAGCCAACAAGCAGCAGATGTTTTGGGGTCTCGGTTTGCTGACCCTGGGACTTTTCCAAAAAATGGTGGTGGCCGACACCTTTCTGTCCAAAACAGCAGACATGGTTTTCGCCAGCGACCAGGCACTGCACGGCCTGGATGCCTGGTTAGGTGTTTTGGCATTTTCCGGGCAAATATTCTGTGATTTCGCAGGCTATTCCACGGCAGCCATCGGCATCGCGCTTTGCCTCGGTTTTGCCCTGCCGGAAAATTTCCATTGCCCGTACGGCGCGGTGGGTTTTTCGGATTTCTGGCGGCGCTGGCACATCACGCTCTCGACGTGGCTGCGCGACTACCTGTACATCCCGCTGGGTGGCAACCGCTTGGGCACCGTACGCACGTACATCAACCTGATGATTACCATGTTACTTGGTGGTTTGTGGCACGGCGCCAACTGGACTTTCGTGGCCTGGGGTGCGTTACATGGCTTGTACCTGAGCGCCGAACGCCTGGTGCGGGGCTGGTGGGGTGAGAAGCCATGGGCCTCGTTCCCGGTCGTGACTATGCTGTTCGCCATCGGCACATTTTACCTGATCGCCATTACGTGGGTATTTTTCCGGGCCGCAACATTTACCAAGGCGGGCCAGTTGCTGGCTTCCATGCACGGCTGGCACCCGGAAGGCGCCCAAATCCTGCCCACCAGTCAGATCATTCTGGTGGCCGGAACGATGACGGCAATGGTAGGCCTGCACTGGGGCCTGCGCAAGGTGACCCTGGAAGACGCAATCAGTCGGAGTCCGGCCTGGCTTGTGGCCACGGTATGGTCCGCCATGTTATTTTTGTTAATTATCAATCAAGGAGGCGGCAATGCATTCATATACTTTCAATTCTGAATCCGGGCAATTCGAACGCACACTGCCGGAACAACCCTGGGGGCGCCTGGCCCTGATCGTGCTGATCGTTGTGGCCGTAGCCACGGCAGGTTGGGAAATGTACTGGCGTGGCCAGGGATACGAACCCTCGTACGATGCTACGGACAGTTCCTGGGCAGAGTTTCGGGCCAAAGCCCAAACTGCAGGGCCGGAGTACACCATCATCACCGGTTCCTCGCGGGCACTGTTCGACATTGACTTGCCTACCTGGCGAGCCGAAACGGGCAACCGCCCCGTGATCCAGTTGGCCAAGGAAGGATCGGCACCCTTGCCCATTGTGCGCGATCTGATCGAAAACACGGATTTTGCGGGTACGCTGGTGGTGTCGGTGGCGCCGGGGCTATTTTTTTTCAAAAACAGCATGCACGACGGCGACGCCGAGCGCTTGGTCAAGTACTACCAAAACTGGTCGCCGGCGCAAAAAATGGAACACTGGGCCAACCTGCTTATGGAACCTGCGTTTGCGTTTGTGGAAAAAGGCGAACTCAACCTCGGCAATCTGGTGCTGGAAATGGAATTGCCCAACCGGCCTGCTTACTTAGCCGGGTACGACCGGGTGCCCAAGCTCTCGAACGACACCCGCGAGCGCCAGGCCAAAATGTGGAGCAAAGTAGTGACGGACACGGCATACGCCCAACGCGTCCGTGGAATCTGGCTGGGCTTCAGTTCGCGTACCGGCCCGCTCATGCGCCCGGCGGATTACGCCGCCAAAAAAGGGGATGCGATTGCCGGAAAATTCATGCCCATGCCGCCACCCTTGCAGGTCAGCCCTGCCGAGCGCGATTCGTTTTTTATGGAAATCAAATCCTGGGCCGACAAACTCCGGAAACGGGGCGGCAGGATGGTGTTCATCTGTCCGCCCTCGATGGGGATGCTGTACATACTGGATGAAAAGGAATTTCCCCGCAAGGAAACCTGGGACCTGATGCTTGAAAAAACGGGTGTTCGCGGCATTCACTTCGAAGATCATCCCGAACTTCAGGGTTTCGAACTGCCCGAATGGTCACACTTGCGCGCCGAACACGCCCCGCCCTTCACAAAAGCACTGGTGAGGTTAATGATGAATGATGAATGATGAAACATTCATCATTCATCATTCATCACTAAAAAACCTACATCAACTTGAAACTGGACGCGCCGAGCAGGCCGCTGTCGCAGTACACCGCCGCGATGTAGTTGCCGGCTTTGAGTTTTTCCTCCAGTTTGTAGTTGAACAACAGGCGCTGGGTTTCCACGAGGTTCACCGAGCGGGTTTGCTGGGCGATGATCGGGATCTCACCTGTAGGAGTTGAGATGGTGACTTTGGTCGGGTTGGCTGCAGCAATAGGTTTGCTGTTGGCATCGGTGATGACGAGGTATATTTTTTGCGGGCCCCGGTATTGTTCGGGTACGTCGGCAAGATCGAAACTGACGGACAGGTTGCGCACCCGGCGGGCTTTGGCAGTCAGTTTATCACTTTTGCGCTCCATTTCGACGCGGAAAGACGTGGCCTTGAATCGGGCGGACTGGGTCTTTTTGATCTGATCAGCCAGTTTGCTGTCGAGGTCGCCAATCTTGGCTGAAAGTTGGGTAGTGCTGTCGCGCAAGCCGGCATTTTCGGCTTTCAGGGCGGCTATTTCGGCCTTGAGTTGTTCGTTTTCGGCACGCAGTACGGCGAGGATCGCCTCGTATTCGGCTTTGGCTTTTTGCAGGCTGCTCACTTGTGCCTGCAATTGGGACAACTCCTTCGTATTCTGGTTTTTCAACTGCTTGATCACAATTTCTTTCTGCTCAATCACCGATGCGGATGCACTGACCTTGCCTTCGAGTTCCTCGTTTTCGTTTTGTACGTTCAGGAGTTCGCGTTGCAAACTGTCGAGGCTGCTTTCCAGTTGGTCTTTTTCCTGGGTCAGGGTTTCAATCAGTGTGGCCTGGCGGGCTTTTTCGGCGTTTACAGACTTGATTTTCCAGATAGAAAAACCAAGTATGGCGACCAAAAGGATACCGGCAATGACGCCGATGGCGATGTTCCGGGAAGAGGTAGTTTCGTTGCTCATGGCAGTAGCGCAGGTGGGTTTTGTGTGAACGAATGGAATTGATCGCGCCAAAAACGGCATTTTTTGCCGATGCGTGTGTATGAGTGAGGAAAAAGGTGCTCTATAGCCGACTTTTTGTCATTGCCTGAAATTTATCCAGCAAATCTCCCCACAACTCCACAATATCCTCCGACACCCGAAACCGGATCACCAATAGCGCAAACAGGAGTGCAAACAGCCCGGAACGCAGCGCAATGTTGACAAGCGCGTAGCCTGTGGAGGGAAAAAACCACACCGCAGCCATAGCGGCCACCGCCAGCACACCGGCCAGTGCCATACTTCGGTTGAACGGCTGCATCCGGAATTTGGTCCACACCAACGTCAACCCGAAGAGGTTGTAGCATGTAATGGAAAGCAGCGTCGCGACGGCGGCGCCCGGCAAGCCGAGGATGGGGATCAGCCAGATGTTGAAGCCGATGTTGGCGAGCGCGAGCAGGCAAATCGCAACCAACGAGTAGCGGTAGTATTTCGAGTAGTATACCAACGGGCTGTTCAGGCTTACGGCCATTTCGATCAGTTTGCCGATGCACAAAAACAGCAGCACAAATTTCAATTGCGATACCTCACCGCTATTGGGCATAAGGCGGTAGAGATCGTCCACCGATATCCAGATGCAGCCGAAAATCAGCAGGCCCGCCGTGAGCAGATTGATGGATACCTTGTGGTACAGGTTGCGTAGTTCCACCCAGTTTTCTTCGGCCAAATATTTGGTTAAAAAAGGCACGGTGGCGGCGTGAAGGCCTTTGATGGGAATGTCTATCGCCACGGCGATGTTGAGCGCGATGGCGTAAAAGCCCGTGCGCTTCATGTCGGTCAAGGTTCCCACAAGGAACGTATCCGCCCGAACAGCAAGCAGGATCGCCACGCCGGAAATCATGACAAATCCGGCATAACCAAGTATATCGTGCCGCAATTTTGGTGTTAAAAAGTCAAAACGCGGTCGGGCAAAACGCTCACCCATGACGTGCAGGTAAACGATCAGTGCAATCGTGACCAACGAAAAGTGTACGAGCAACAGCCTCAGGACTGTTTGCAGGTCAAGCCAGCCCAACCACAGCGCTACGAGGAACGAAGGCAACGCCAGTTTCAAAGAAAAATCGAAGAGCAGCGAGGGCACCACAATTCGTTTGAGGTTGGCAGCATATTGCACAAATACGGTGGCAAGCGTGTACAGCAGCGTCAACGGGAAAGCAACCCACAGGTAGGTCGTAAGCAACTCGGAGTCGCCGGCTACTGCGGCTTTAATCTGTCCCCAAAAGAGCAACGCGACCCCGGCGCATACGGTCCAGCCCAACAAACTGAGACCAAGCAGTATGGTCAAAAAACCGCGGTGGCCGCTGGGTTTGTCTTCAAAATAGGGGAAAAACCGCAGGGCAATAGCGCTGCTCGCAAACGAAAACAGCGGAAAACCAATCATGCCAATGCTCAACAGATACTGTACCAGCCCGTAGGCTTCCACCACTTCCTTGCGGTTATACACGAAGAGTGTGCTGGCCACACCGATGGCCAGTCCCACAAAGTTGACAATTGAATGTTTGATTCCCTGTCGTTGGATGACGCCCATGCCGTTTATTCCACCACCACGAGCCGTTTCACCGTAGCGCCTTTATCGTTTTGCAACAAGACCGTGTACATGCCGGCACTCAGGTCGGCGGTCGGTACCTCGATCTGATTTTCACCGGCGAACACGCGGTAGCGCTGCTGGTGGCAAATCCGGCCGGCGGCATCGCAAAGCGCCACAGCCAGGTCCATCGTCTGCTCCGAGTCAATGCGCAACAGGGCCGGGGAGCCCGCAACGACCGGGTTGGGCGTGAGCGTAATGACGGCCGAGCGCTCGAGGTCATTCGTGGCCGACAGGTTTTGTGTGCGGAAGGAGCCGATTTGCGCCTTGTCGTAGGGTTGGCACAGGTCCCAGTCGCTGTATGCCTGTACGCGCCAGAAGAGCGTCCAGTTATTGGGCATAGGCTTGTTGATGACTATGTGGTTCGAGTCAACGAGCGTTTCCGAAAAAAATCTTGGTGAAAATGTCGGCGACCTGCCGATCTCAACGGTGTAGTAGCGGGCGCCGGGCACCTTGTTCCATTTAAGTTCAAAATGGTTGTACTGCACGCTTTCGGTGGAGTCAATCGGGCTGACCAGCACCACCTGCCCTGAATTGTCGTCCAGTTCGGGCAAAGGCGACGTAATCTGGAGGTATTGGCTGTGTTCGCTTTGCAGGTTGGCCCGCACGGCGGCTATTTGTTCGGCGGAGAAGCGGGCGGCGCATGCATCGTCGGAGTAGCCCATGATGAGCGAGCCGTCGGATCGGAATGCCATGCCGTTGGGGTCGTGCTGAAGGGTACCGCTGCGTTGGTTGTCGTTGCACTGCCAGCGGTCGTTGAGGTAGTCGGGTTCCGTGTCGCAAAAGCGGTCGCCCGCGGTGAAGCAGTTGGTGCCGTCTGTTTTTTCCACGTCGCAGCTGTTGACTTTTATCGGCGCCGGTTGGGCGTAATTCCAGGTAAACCCTTCCCAGCCCAGAAAGGTGTGCGGGAGGGAGAAGTGGTGTCCGGCCTCGTGTGCCCAGGTGTTGTTTCCTATGCCGGAACAGGCCGATTTAAGAACAATGGCGTCGTACCACGAATACCCGCACACGCCGGCGGGATCGGACACTACGAATGCGTTCAGGCGGTTTTTTATACCTGGAATGACCGTGTTGATCATGTTGTTGCCCGCGTTCCAATCGTGTTCGTACCAATTGGAATTGTTGTGGTAGCGGATGGCATCACCGGGCAACAGGTAAAACCGGATGCGGGCAGGCGCATACGCGTCGTTCATTTCGCACACGGAGTTCAGGACAGTTTCCAGAGGCGCATACCCTCCGCCGTTGTTGTTGCCGACGATGTGTACGGTCATCGGCACATACAGCCAGGTGGTGTCGCTGTCACCGCGTTCGATCGGGTCGAAGATTCCTGTATGGCGCTGGTACCAATCGAGCCACTCGGAGCTGCCGGTATTGCCGCACCAGTTCTGGCCGAATTGTTGAGCCGACGCGAAAAGGCTGAGCAACAAGTTGAAAAGCAGAAAAGCAAAGCGCATTGCACGAGTAGGTTTGAGTAGTTGGCAGGGTTATTTTCTCAAAAACGCTGCAAGTTAGCACGCAAGCAGCGGTTCGCGCTGCTTCGTCCCGGTGACTTTTTCGTTAAGATGCCAACATTAGCATACTGAGGCACCAAAACACTAAAACACTAAAACACTAAAACACTATTTCAAGTAAGCATCCAGCCAGCGGAAAAACTCCCGTTGCCACATCAGGCTGTTTTGCGCCTTGGACATCCAGTGCCCCTCGTCGGGAAAACTGACCAACCGCGAGGGAATACCGCGCAGTTGTGCCGCCTGAAATGCCTGCATACCTTCGGAAAACGGCACCCGGAAGTCGAGTTCGTTGTGCATGACGAGAATGGGCGTGTCCCAGTTTTTGACGTATTGGTGTGGGCTGAATTTGGTCCAATCCGGACTGCCGGGGCTGTCCCAGTATGGGCCACCGAGGTCATAGTTGGCAAAAAATAATTCCTCGGTCGTGCCGTACCAACTGACGGTGTTGAACATCCCGCAGTGGGAAATAAAGGTCTTAAAGCGCTTGTTGTGGTTGCCGGCCAGCCAAAACACCGAGTAGCCGCCGAAACTGGCGCCCACTGCACCCATGCGTTGCGCATCCACGAACGGTTCTTTGGCTGCGGCGTCGGAAGCCGAGAGCAGGTCCTGCATGGCCTGACCGCCCCAATCGGTGCTGATGGCGGCGTTCCAGTCTTGGCCGTAGGGGCCACCGGGCATGCCGCGTCGGCAGGGAGCAATCACGACATAGCCTTTCGAAGCCATCAATTGCAGGTTCCAGCGGTAGGAAAAAAACTGGCTGAGCGCCGACTGCGGCCCGCCCTGGCAGTAGAGCAACGCGGGGTATTTCTTTTTGGCGTCGAAATCGGGCGGCAGCACCAGC
>Ga0154020_10002993_pt1 | contig 20517 bp, 13 predicted proteins | sample Klosneuvirus_201_FD_109709 | JGI IMG/M metagenome (GOLD analysis project Ga0154020, IMG submission 109709) | Active sludge microbial communities from wastewater, Klosterneuburg, Austria - Klosneuvirus_20160825_MG | ecosystem: Engineered > WWTP > Aerobic digester > Activated sludge | place... | reverse complement strand
TTTTAAATTAGACCGCTGATCTGCCAATTCTTTCAAAATACCCTCCGCAATTTCTGGGCTAACCGAGGCCACAGAGTCCAACGATGCATAAAAAGCCACCGCCTTAGCCGCCAAAACATGCGGCAACGGGCCACCCAACACCGCCGGACACCCCTTGTTGACGGCCTCAGCCAGCCATTTTTTACACAACACAACCCCCCCGCGCGGCCCCCGCAAGGTTTTATGAGTAGTCGAAGTCACTATATCAGCATAGGCAATCGGATTATATTCACCTTCAAAAACCCCACCGGCCACCAACCCAGCAAAATGCGCCATATCCACCATCAAAACCGCTCCCACCTCATCAGCAATCGCCCGCATTTTGGCAAAATTAATTTTTCTCGGATAAGCAGAATATCCCGCCAGCAAAATCAAAGGCTTCACCTCCCGCACCATCTCGGTAATTTGCTCGTAATCCAAAAGACCCGTCTCCTTGGAAACGCTATATTGATGCGCTTCAAACAAAGTCGCCGAAATATTCATCCTATAGCCATGCGTCAAATGCCCTCCTGAACCAATATCCAAAGCCACCAATTTCTGATTCAAAGTTTCCAGTCGCAATTTATTCCAATCTTCGCTGCTCAACCCCCGAATATCTTTCAGCTCTTCACCGCCTTTTTCTCTCAACAAAACATTCATTCTTTCCAAAAAATCCCTTTGCACCTTAGCACTCAAAATAGCCGCAAAAGCCACCATATTGGCATCCGCCCCCGAATGCGGCTGCACATACGCATGCTCCGCCCCAAACAATTCACAGGCCAGCAGCGCAGCCTCAGTTTCAATTTTATCCACATTCTCACAACCGGCATAAAACCTCGCCCCCGGAACGCCTTCAGCATATTTATCCGTCAACAAATTTCCCATCGCCTGCTGTACCGCCAGTGAACAATAATTTTCCGAAGCAATTAATTTTAAATTAGACCGCTGATCTGCCAATTCTTTCAAAATACCCTCCGCAATTTCTGGGCTAACCGAGGCCACAGAGTCCAACGATGCATAAAAAGCCACCGCCGACTTTGGCGCTGAAGCTAAATCTTTCCCAACTAAATATTTTTCTAAATAAGACATGATTAAATTTGAGTTAATGAGTAAAACAGAATTTTAACTTAAATTATATCATAGCCAAACTTCTCAAATGATAATTCTCGAACAGACCCAAATTATCACAAGAATTTTTTTAAGCAAAGATGTATACTTCTCAAAGTAATATCAAACCAACTAAATCCCCGTGAAACAACCCAAAGTAACAGTAGGTCTGATCCCTTATCTGGGCCAGAAATATCTACTAAAATCCATCCCCAGCCTTTTAAATCAGGACTATCCCAATATCGAATTCCATTTCCGCGACCAAAGTCCCAATGCCGAAGCTTATCAATTTATCAAAACACATCTTCCTGAGGTCTTTGAAAAAGTTAAATTTGAACATGGTGAAAACCTCATGCATAGCGGTGGACACAACACTTTGATTCGCGCTATGCAGGGGGAATATTATCTCTGCGCCAGCTACGATATGCTCTATCCCAGTAATCTAATTTCTACTCTGGTTGAGTGTATGGAAAGGCCGGAAAATAAAAAATACGGTTCAGCAACTTGTAAATTAATGCATTGGGATTTTGATGGAAAAAAATCTCCGGGTGGTCAAAGCAATATTCTGGATAGTCTAGGCATTTCTTTGACCCACAGCCATCAATTTTTTGAAATTGGGCAGGGAGAAGTCGATCATGGCCAATATAACGATTTAAAAGACATTTTTGGACCATCCGGTGCCTTGTCTTTTTTTCGCCGGGAAGCTCTGGAAGACGTCGCCTATATCAATAAAAGTGGTCAAAAAGAATATTATGATCAATTACTCCACTATAAAAATGATGTGGATTTGGCTTATCGCTTGCAATGGGCAGGCTGGCCCTCACTCGCAGTCCCTACAGTCAAAGTCTATCACGATCGACAGGTAGCCAATAAAGAAAGCCATTTCTCCCGTCTGATCAATATTATTAAAAACCGTAAAAATATCAGTAATTGGGCCAAAGAAAGCTCTTTTATCGGTCATGAAGTGGTCATGAAAAAAAACTATCGAGGACAGCCATTTTCCTTTTTCACCCGTTTAAAAACCGATTGGCTATATTTTTTACGCCAACTTTTTATCCATGTTTTTGAGAGACATCTACTCAAGCAGCAGAAAATCATCAAATCACATTCTCCAGAAATTCTGGATAAAGCTAGGCAAATGCCCAGAAAAGTTCCCCCCGCCACCATCGAAAAGCTGATGCATTAAATTTTTTCAGCAAATTGTAGTCTTCTATTATTCATCTTATAAGCAAGTCAAAAGGTAGGGTGCGAACACCCTACCTTTTTCAACTTCTTTAGAAGCTGAATTTGACGCCTCAGCGTCTAAGTTGTAGTCATCCCTGCACTTGTGCGCAAGAATAAGCTTCATTGATCTCTTTTTGATTTCTCCTTTCTGTTTCTAGTTTAGGCCTCTTCACTATCGATAGATGCAGTGGGAACCTGACCTTTCGGCAGTTCAACCACGCTGTATTCATCCCGTGAGTAGGCTTTGCGTCGAAGCATAGCCTCATGGGCATCAGCCCACCTCAAAAGGATGATGGTGGAAGCGTCCTCCATCTGGCGCTCCCCCAAAAGGTCGCAAACCATTTCGAGTGGAAACCAGACGATATCTCCGAATTTGCCCACGTCCTCCCAGACTACGCTAATCTCCTCCTTTCCCGCGAGCAGTGAAGCCATCGGGCGGAGTTTCATGGAGAACTCGAGGTTCTCGCGCTCGTACGAGAAACGCGCAAAGCTGGTGGGATCAGTTACGAATGCAAAGGGAGCCGAGATGATCGGCTCACCAAATGCACCCATCGGGCGAATGCACGTCAGTCCAATATGGAGGACGTTCTTGATGATGTGGAGAGGCAGGACTTTTCGGCAGATAACAGCGTCGCAGGTTTGCGCAGCATGCCGAGAAGCATCAACCAGTACCACGGTGCCTTTCTCTCGTGGCACATCGTTAAACCAGAGCTCACGAGACACGAAGCGAATCTTCGGGCCAATATTTACAAGTACCTCCCCGACCTTAGAGGCGTCGAGATTCCTCTCCTCGTAGCAGGTCGGCTTCGGACCAGCCAACTCGAACAGCTTCTTCACCAGGAACGCATAGTCCTGTACGCTCTTGAGCGAAGTTGAAATTCCGCGTTCATCAGTGCCCGTGTTGGAAGCGTCCTTGATAATCATCGTTTACAGGCTCCTCTGTTCTAGAAGGTTATCTTCCAAACAAAAAACATTAAGAAAAATCAAATTGTCGAGGATCAAGGCCAGCATTTAACTAGCTTGCCTCAGTCTTGTCAAGACTACTAATGCAACTTTTTCTAATTACAAATTCTCACTATCTTTCATTTCAGCACCACTAGCTTCAGAAGCCGAGGCCTTCACAGGCAGCTTTTTCTTCATCACCATCTGAATCATTTCTTTAGTCAGTCCTCCAGTCAAAAGCAGCACACCGATATAGACAATTCCACCAATGGGGATTAGTAAAATGAAATTCTTATTTTGCAGATTAAATAAATAATATGTTGGGGTTTTGAGTAGCCAAACCACCACCCCCATCACCGCCGTACTCAAAAGAATTTTCATAAATCTACCCAATTTTATCTCAAATTCCACATAACGCCGCGCCAGTAAAAAGCTCGCCACAAAGATATAAAATTCCGTAATAATATTTGCAAAAGCCGCTCCGCGCACTCCCCACTGTGGTATCCATAAATAAGTCAATAACACTGTCATAGCTGCCCCAATCAAATTCCTCACCAACAATTTGTCCTGATGCTCAGAAGCCACCAAAACGTAACCAAACAAGCCATTCAAAAAACTAAACAGCAAGGCAATAATCAAAATCTGTAAAACTATATCCGACCCCACATATCCAGTCGCCCAATTAGTCAAAAATTCCGGCGTAGTAATCAGATAAATAAATTGATAAGCCAAAATAAAAGTACCCGTCACAATCGGCATAGCGCTCATCATCAGAAAGTCAAAAGAAGTCTGAATAATCGGCTTATGTGAGCCGTCCTTAGCGTTTAGAGCTCTAGTTAAAAAGGGCAATATAGCATTCATAAAATAAAGTGGAACAATTCCCGCCGCTTCCAGCATAGTCGAAGGCGCAGAATAAGTAGCCACATAACTAGCTCCAAATCCCGGCATATTTAAAAGCATTACTGAGCCAATACGGAAATAAACCTGATTGAGAATCAGAGCAATTCCATATGGCAAAGACTTCCAAAGCACTTCCTTCCAAAACCACCAATCCAATCGATAACGAATTTTCACCAATTTACGAGCATAATACCCAGCCACCAAATACATCACGATATTTCCTATCAACCCCGCCCCCACCAATTGTATAAAAGCCGCATCAGACACCGCACAAGCCGCCCCACTATTATTCAAAAATAAAACCTCCCCCGGAGCACATCCATGCGGAAAAAAGAAATAAATCACCACTGCCATATAAATCAACGAAACCAACTTTCCCGCCACTGACCCCAAAGAGTTCTTATCCATTTTCAAATGCACCTGCAAAGCCGTCGAAACTGTCCCTGTAAGTATGGCGAATACCGATCCAACTGCAGCCAAAGCCACTGCATAGGGGGCCACAGTCCCTTGAAATTCATCAATCATAAAAGCCACACCAAAAGCCACAATGGAAATAAACACAATCACTATAGTTCTAACAGTCATCATATTGCCCAGCACCAACTCTTCCCTATCCGGATTTTTACTCATTTCCCGCACCCCTACCGTATAAAGTCCCATGTCAGCCACTATGGCAAACAGCGCCAAATACTCATAAATCGATTTATAAATTCCATAACCCTGCTTACCCAAATAAGTAGTCAGCATTTTCAAAATCATCACCGAAAACAACCCTACAATCACTTTTGCCACTACCTGAGCCACTGTATTGAAAAGAATTTTCCGTGCTACTTGGGACATGTGGATAAAATAAAGTCTACTTACGCATAAAGCCCCGACATTCTAACATCAATCCCCCCTTCTGCCACCTTTCATTTAATTAGGCAAAGGAGGGGGAGGGAAATTAATTCGCGAAGTAGGGGTAGGGGCCCTTTGGTCGAGTGAATTAATTTCCCTCCCTCTCCTGTTTTTGCTAGAATAAAAGAAAGTAACTCGCTTTTTCCCCATGCACGAACACAAAGAAAAACTAAACACCATCGCCGAAGAAATAACCCACGCCATCAGCAAAATCGATTTACCCAAACTTCACGCTCAAATTATCGGCCTGGAGTCTCAAACCCAAGAAGCCGATTTTTGGACTGACAGCACCGCCGCCCAGCAAGTTAGCAAGCGCCTTGCCGCCCTTCAGAAAGAGGTCGCCGAGTGGCAGGGTATTCAAAAAGACACGGCGGAATTAGTGGAAATCTCCCCTACCATCAATATGGACGAAGACCCTGTCAGTGGCGAAGAATTCAAAAAAATGATTGATGATTTGGAAAAACGCTGGCGCAAATTGGAAGTCAAAACTTTTCTTTCCGGAAAATACGATCAATCCGATGCCTTACTCTCCATTCACGCCGGCACAGGAGGCAAAGATGCCATGGATTTCGTCGGCATTTTATTACGTATGTATTTACGTTGGTGCGAGGATCAAGGCTACACCTGCGAAGTTTTAGACCGTTCCGATGGTGAGGAAGTCGGTATCAAGTCCGTTACCGTTCAGGTCGCCGGACCTTTCGCTTATGGTTATTTAAAATGCGAAAAAGGTGTCCACCGCCTGGTCCGCAACTCCCCTTTCAATGCCAAAAATTCCCGCGAAACAAGTTTCGCTCTAGTTGAAGTCATGCCCGATGTCGATGTTAGTCACCAGGATAAAATCCACAAAGACGATTTACGCATCGATACCTACCGTTCAGGCGGTGCCGGCGGCCAAAACGTCAACAAAGTCTCCAGCGCCGTCCGTATCACCCACATCCCCACCGGCCTCGTCGTAGCCTGCCAAACCGAACGCTCCCAATTGCAAAACAAAGACCGCGCCATGAAAATCCTCACCGCCAAATTGGTCGACCTTGCCGAAAAACAACAGGTAGCCGAACTCAATCAACTCAAAGGAGAGCCCGTCCAAATGAGCTGGGGCAATCAAATCCGCTCCTATGTCCTCCAACCCTACAAAATGGTCAAAGACCACCGCACGGACCACGAAGAAGGCAATGTCGACGCCGTCCTCGACGGCAAAATCGATGGTTTTATCGAAGCGGAGTTGAAGGGGTAAAAAATGTCTGCGCGCGCAGACACTCTCAATTATGCACTTTTAATTACAGATAAAAAACAACCCTCTAGTTTCCTAGAAGGCTATTTTGCAGCTGGAGCCGCGAAGACCGTTTCGTCAATTCAATTATAAAGCTGGTCGAGTGGTGGATGCAAGGGGAATCGAACCCCTAAATCAACAACCCCTTCTCCTTCTTCCTCAACTCCCCCAACTTCACCTCCGCCTTCTCCACCACTTTGTCGACAAACAACACCCCATTCAAATGGTCAATTTCATGTTGCACCACGCGGGCATTCAAATCAGCTAATTTTAAAGTTTGTTCACGCCCTTTCTTATCCAAAAATTTGACAATAATATTTTCGTAACGAGACACTTCATCAAAATACCCCGGCACACTCAGGCACCCCTCAGTATCAATATAAGTCTGTTTAGATTGAAAAATAATTTCCGGATTAATCATCGGCAAAAGCACTTCCTGATCAGTTTGTTGATTCAATAAAACAACAATTACCCTCTTCAAAACTCCAACCTGCGGCGCAGCCAAGCCACATCCACTATTTTCATTCATAGTACTTGTCATATTTTGAATTAACTTCACTATCTCCTTGTTCACTTTTCGCACAGGAGCGGAAATCTGCCGCAAAGCATCGTTTTGTGTCCCGGTCTCAATTTTAAGTATTGCCATTTTGCTGGAATTATTTCTTAGTATACTTGAGTTTAGCTTTAAATAGCTTGAAAATCAATATCAGTCATGACAAGATGTGGCCTTCCTTTCAACCAAAATTATTTGTGTTGCCGGGAGAATCCGTCATTCCGGCTCTTTGAAATCTTCTAAAGTTAATCCCCCAACCGACTGTGGAGAACAACCATGACCACCCCCTTCAACTGGCCCCTTCAATACGCCATGCTGCTGGGAGTTGGGACGGTTTTGGCTGTCTCAATTCTCGGCCTGGCCCAACCCCGACTGTTGCGCTTCCTAGGCACTAAGCCTTTTCTCTCTCCCAATTGGATTTCCATCTGGCGCACCCCCGTGGTGCTGCTCGGTCAGCTGATCTTCATCCACGCCAATGGGAGTTTGAAAAGGGTATGGATCGCTTTCCTGCTCATCGTCCTAGGCCTAGTCTTCGATCGTATCGACGGCAAAATGGCTAAAAGCCTCCTAGATCAGCTCCATTTTATCGCCCCTCTACCAAACAGCCGCGACCAGCTTTGGGCCTTCTATATGGAGGATGAAAGTGGTGAAAACGGATCACCGCCACGTTCCGCCCGTAGAGTTCTACTGGAAGATTGGATTAGCAAATTGGCCAAGCCGGCAACCAAGCTTCCCATGTTTGAATTGAGCCATGCCGCCAACTGCTTCCAAAAAAAGCTTTATTGCTTGAGTCTTACCGGCACCGGCGACTGGTTGGATCCGCTGATCGACAAAATCAGCCTCCTGCCTTTCTTTGCTTACCTCTGTTTCAAAGTCGGCCTGGTCAGTCCTTTGGTAGTCATCCCGATGGTGCTGCTTGACCTGTTTAGCACCATCATTCGGAAGCCATTCAACCAATGGCCCGGACTCCGCCGGCTGCAACCTTACACTCGCGAAGCTAAAGCTGGGCCTTTCGGCAAAACCAAGTTCATCTGGCAGTTTTTCGCCCTTCTGATCATGGCCCCAGCCCTCGCTGGCTGGCTCGATCAGGAGGAGCTCCACTGGAACATACTCCTGGCCTCCTTTAGCCTGGGCCTGAGTGTCCTGGCCGGCGCCTTGGGCATACTTTCCCGTCTAACTCTGATGGACTATCTAGCCCATCTCCCTTGGCTTCACCAAGCCCACCAACTCTTTAGAAGGGTATTTGATCACGAAAAATCAGCCGAATGACCAAACACGGCGCGCCCCCAAACCAGGGCGCGCCTTTCACCATGCCCCGAAACTCCAAAGTAAAAATTACATCTTTTAGGCCTTCATACCGACACCCCTTTTCAACAACCAATTACACCAAATCACCAACACCACAGTCAACCCCACCAGCATCGCCGCAGAAAACCTTACATCCACATCGGCAAAGCCAAAAAACCCGTATCGGAAACCATCAATCATATAGAGAATTGGATTCAATCTAGACAATCCTTGCCAAAATTCCGGCAAACGATGAATAGAATAAAATACCCCCCCAAAATAAGTTAGTGGAGTCAAAATAAAAGTCGGGAAAATCATAATATCATCAAATTTTTTGGCAAAAACCGCATTCACCAAACCGCCCAGTGAAAAAAGAATCGAAGTCAGCACCACAAACAGCAATACCAACCAAATATTATGAATAACCGGATTAGTAAAAAACACCGAAATCAAAAACACCACCGCTCCCACCAGAATCCCGCGCAGCATGCCACCCCCCACATAACCCGCAATAATCACCCAATTGGGTGTTGGCGAAACCAATAATTCATCTATATTTTTCATAAATTTAGAGCCGAAAAACGAACCCACTACATTGGAAAATGAACTGTTAATCACGGCCATCATCACCAGTCCCGGCACGATAAAAGCCATATAAGAAACTCCATTAATATCCGGAATCTGTGAGCCAATAAATCCCCCAAAAATCACAAAATACAATGATTGAGTGATAATCGGTTGAAGTAAAGTTTGAGTCCAAATCCGTAAAAATCTCACTACTTCTTTGCGCAAAATAGTATAAAAAGAAATCCACATCGCTACCGCCCCCTTTTTTTGTATTGAATTCTCCATTTTGGCTGCTTGATTAATTATTCAGTATATCTAAGTAAAGTTGTTCCAAACGATTGTTTTTTGGTCTAATTTCCATCATCTCCATGCCGGCTTTGTTCAATTCCTGGGCCAAAAACGACAGTGATTTACCCAGCGCTACCACCACTTCCAAAGTATTTTCATCAAATTGACTGATTTGAAAATCACCTAAACCTTCAAATCCACTGATTTTATCCACAGTGACCAAATAAGTTTGAGTCTCCATATTGGCCAACAAACTCTTTACTGATTGATTTTTAATAATCTCCCCTTGTTTAATGATAGCTACATTTTTACACATCTGCTCAACCTCTTCTAGATAATGGGTAGTTAGTAAAATAGTTGTTCCGGAAGCATTTAATTCTTTCAAATAATCCCACATACCATGCCGCAGCTCCACATCCACTCCAGCGGTAGGCTCATCTAAAACCAATAATTTTGGCTTATGCATTAGCGCTCTGGCAATCATCAAGCGGCGCTTCATCCCACCGGATAACTTCATCGATGTAGCGTCTTTTTTCTCCCACAATCCCAATTTCTTCAACACCTCTTCAGCTCTTATTTCAGCCACTTTACGCGGCACACCAAAATATCCAGCCGAAGTAATCAAAATATCAAAAACATTTTCAAAAATATTGAAATTAAATTCCTGCGGCACCATTCCCACTAACCTTTTTGATTCTTCGCTAGCTGCCACCGTGTCATGGCCAAAAACCTTCACCTGCCCCTCAGTTTTATTGACCAGCCCGGTGATAATATTAATAATAGTAGTTTTACCGGCACCATTGGCCCCCAGTAAAGCAAAAAAATCACCTTCTTCAATATTCAGGTTTACGCCCTTTAGGGCTTGCGGACCTTTGGCATATTGCTTCACTAATTGGCTTATTTCAATTGCATTCATTCATTTAAGATAAAAACTAGCAGTCCGATAATACCTTTGCCAGCCTCCACTGGCCAGCAAAAATTAGTCTTCAATTGAATTCAAAAGGTCTTTGATTAATGCCGATATGTGAAAAGTCTCAACAGGCATAAATTTGGTTGGTGAGTCCTTCCCGGTATCCCTTGAATAAATTTGTTGCAATAAGTGAATTTTCTCAGCGAGTATAGCCTCATTATTATAAAATCTTACCAAAGCTCTATCTATGGACCCCGCCAAAGCCTTTGGATCTTGCAAAAAGTCCCATTCAATTAACTCATCAAACACAATGTCCTTGAAATTAGGCAGCAAAGCCTCATCCAGTCCTAATTCCATTAGAAAGTATTCTTCAAATTTAGTGTAAATATCGTCAAAAAAGTTGATGGCAAAGTATTTGCGTGTTGTATTTGTTGTTGTATTTAAATTCATCTCCACTGCACAGTCAAAATCAGTGCCGTCCATATCATAATCCAAAGGGTTTACAGCAGGTTTAATTAAATCTTCTCTGCTATATCTTACTAATCTCTCTTTATTCTCCTTTACCGTTATAGCCCGGTCTCTCCAATTATCATTATCACTTTTACCATAAAATACGGCCGTCCCTATCCCAACACCCTGAGCAATTTTATCAAAAAGTTCAAGAAAATATTCTCTATTTTCCGGCAAAAGACTGGCCAACCATTTATCTCTCGTTCGATTATATATTTTCCATGCTTCAATCGGCGATACTTCCAAATTATCTTCAGCTAAACCGGCAAAAGCTGTATGCAGCTCATGATAAAGCAGTTTTTTAAAACCATTCAAATCCTCATAGCCATCTAAATCTCTAACACAATCTTCAATAATCTTAACCGCCTTTCTGGTAATAATATTGGAAGCCTCCCCACCTTCATTTAAGCCATCCCCCCTACTCATAAAGACAATTATTTAAGTTTAAGTTCGCGATTCTACAGAAAATCCAAAATCTGTCAAACAAACAGCCCAGCCCACGCTATGACTAGTTTCATCTCAACGCTCTTTTGTGGTATAATAACAAGATGAAAGATTAACTAATTTCAAATGAAACTAAATCGGTCTACCAAATGGAGAATTGAATTACTTTCCAGAGTGCTCTTAACAACTTTTGTGCTGTCACTTTCGTCAATCGCACCAATGACTTCTTATGCCGCTGCCCCGACTGGAACGATGACCAGTTCAGAAGTCACAGTAACTATGAGTGTTCTAAGTGGTATTAATGCCATTGTTATTACTTCTGGTGGTACGGAAATTACAGCAGTTAATGATATCAGAATCAAAATCCCATCTAGTGTGAATGCCGAATGGGTTACATCTTCTACAGAACTAACGATTGTGAATCCGGCTACTGGAGTTGTTTCTGGAACTGTAAGTTATCCGGACGCCAAAACAATGTTACTGGATGTAACTACAAATTTCGCTTCCGGTGAAAGTGTCCAAATTACCTCAGGGGCTTCTTTTACACCGATTTATGGCGCTTCTGCCGCTGCTCCTTTGCAATGATCCATTGATGGTGGAGCTGCTTATGGGAATGGTAATGCCAATACCAATGTTACAGTAGCATCTACGGTTTATTCAGGCTTCTCTTCCACAGAGTTTACCAGTGCAGTTGTTGGGGCAACAAACACCACAACAGTCAATGGAGTTGCCGTACAATATCCAAGTGTAGATACGGGCAGTCTTTTAGAAATAGTAATGCCGGCCAACTATGATATATCAGGAGTGTCTTATGCCTCAGATAGTTTGGGGGGTGGGTCAAATTTCAGTGGCTGTACTGCCTCCGGGCAGACTGTAACATGTACAACTTTACAATCCATAGCGGGTGCTGGTAATGCCGGTATTGTGTTAAATGGAATCAAGGCGGCCTATGTCGCTGATGCCTCTACGGCTAGTTATACTTTTTCCCATAATTCACCAACTGCCATCCAAACGATTAGTAATGACATAGTTGTGCCTGCAACTACAGTTGGGGCCTTGTCTTCAACCAATGTAGAACCGGCCTCTCTCTCCGTCAGTGCCGCTACCACTGCCACCATCAGTTTTACCACTGCTGCGACTATACCCAATCTCGGTAAAATAGTAGTTACTTTTCCAGACGGCTATAATGTTAGCGGGGCTAATGGCACCACAGCCAGCAGCCTCTCTGGGCTCAACGGCACCTGGACAGCCAGTGTCGCCGGCCAAATCGTTACTTTCACCCAAACCGGTGGCAGCAGCAGCTCCGCTGGCGCAAAAAGTCTGACCATGTCCGGCGTCACCACTCCCAGCACGACTGGCTCCACTGGCACCTATGCAATCACCACCAAAATCGCTGCCGGAAATAATATTGAAACAGCCGCTGCAGTTAGCGCAGATACTCTGGTATCCGGTGAAAACCGCCGTCATAGAGTTCCAACAGATTCTACTGTTGTTAACCCAGTAACCTTGCCAATACTTCCAATAACCCCAAATGTACAGGAGACCCCAGTCTTACTCCCCCTACCTACACTTATCCTTCCCAAAAAACCGACAAGCTCTTCGTCCACTTCTCTTCAAACTTATTTTACAGACAGCAAAAGTCATTGGCTTGGTTATTTCATCAAAAAATTATTCGACATGGGGGCAATTAGCGGAAAAACAACAGAAAGTTTTGGTCCAGATCACCCCTTGACTAGAGCAGAAATGGTTAAAATCGCCCTTTTAACTTTTAAGGTTAAGTTGGATGCCGAAGCCAAATCAACTTTTCTAGACGTCACAGAAGCAGATTGGTTCGCCCCATATCTGGCAACAGCCCAAGCCAAAGGCCTTATCAATGGGCATAGTGATGGAAGCTTCAAGCCAAATGATTCAGTAAATCGCGCTGAAGCCTTAAAAATCCTTTTAATCGCTTCAGGTCTTGATCTCGGTGATGGTCAAATCAGCCCATTCAAGGACATTCAGGAAGCTGACTGGTTCGCCCCATACGTCAATTATGCCTATAGCAAGGCCATAATTAGCGGCAAGACAGCTGATATGTTCAATCCTAGTGGCACACTTACTAGAGCGGAAATGGCAAAGATCGCTGTTTTGGCTTCCAGACTGGAATAGTGGGCTGTAGATCTTTGTTAAAATACAGTAAATTTGACAAAAAGGCATTTATGCGTTAGATTCAGGTCTTCTGCCAATTTTTTGAACTATTGATCAAGTTTTCAGAAAGTATGTCTTTGAGCCTATGGGCTTTTTAAACTTGCCAATTACTTCGGGCTGATTTCGCTATAGCAAGAAATAAAACTTAATTTTGACAAGAGCGTCTAAAAGTACTATTTTACCCGCTAACCAATTAAGTCCAGCAGCCATGAAAAATCTACGAGCCATTATTTACCTTTTACTCTTCCTCGGAGGTGCCGGTTTACTGATTTATTTCCTTTCCGGTTTCTTGAACAGTACCTTGGATAATCGCAGCGCCCAGACTCCCTCAACTCAAACGGCTGCCACCACTGACAAAAACACATCCACAAACCCAGAACAAGCTTTAGTAAACGCCTCCCCTGCAGCTATTGTCACCACCATTAAACTTGGAGAATCAAAAAGTTCATATTTTCAGGCTACCGGTACTGTAAAATCCCAAAGCTCCATCAACCTCTTCCCAGTTACTTCGGCAGCGGTTAAAAAAGTTAATTTCCAGGAAGGAGACTATGTCCGTGCCGGCGATGTTTTAGTTGAATTAAGTGGAACCAATCTCAGCGAACACCCTACAGAAACTCAGCGAAAATTGGCTGAACAAACTTTAAAAAACGCCCAAGAATCTTTAGCCAGTTTGCAAAAAACCAACAATGAAAGCCTAAAAATGGCTTCTCTACAGTTGCAAAGTGCGCTGAATCAAGCCTCCGCCATCGCCTACGATTTAGCCATAATTGATCAAAATAAATCCGCACTCCAAGACTCTCTGAAAATTCTTCAAGATTCTTTGGACAACACCCGCCAGAAAAACAATCGTGATCAAACCAAAGGCCGCCGCGATATCGATAATCTAATCTTCACCCTCAATAGCGCGCAAGACGAACGCGCTCGTACACAAAGCCAAATTGAAGGTCTGAATAGTCAATCACTCCCCCCTGCCGATTCAGCTACCGCCGAAAAATTAGCAAAATTACAGGCAGCTCTATCAGCTCAAGACAAAGGTATAGAAGAATTATATAAAGCCATTGATTTAGCTCAATATGGTTTAAATACAGGTGAAAATGGCGCCAATTTAGGCGAAAATCAAGTTCTGGCCCAAATCTCCCAAAGCCAAAATCAAGCTCAAGTTCTCGACCTCAATTTACAATCCGCCACCACCAAACTTGGCTATTCAAACGGTAGTAGTGACGCCCTACTTTTGGCTAAACAAGGCTATCAATCAACCAAAACGCAATTGGATTCTGCCCTGACCAATGCCGCCAATCAAGTCAAATTAGCCGAACTAAATACAGCTTTGGCCCGCAATCAATCAGAAAGTTTAAAAATCAAAGCCCCTTTTTCTGGGATAATCACCATGCTCGATCTCTACATCGGCCAAACAGTTAATCCACAGGTGCCGGTTGCTGAAGTTATAGACCCCCAAACCTTCGAATTAGAGCTCGGTGTCGATAGCCTCACTGCCGACCGTATCAACCCCGGCGCCCTCGCCCAAATCACCCTCGCCGGCCGCCAAATAGATGTTCCCATCCGTTCCATCGGATTGAAAGTCGATGAAAAAACCAAATTAGTCAAAGTCACTCTCGCTCTTCCCAATATTTTCTTCAAAATTAATCAAACCCTATCTGCCAAGCTCCCCCTCTCCACAGGCATATCTACCGGTAGTCGCTTCTTGCCTCTCGACGCCGTCACCATTGGTACGGAAAGCCAATTTGTCTATATCAACGATAATGGCCATGCCAAAAAAGTCCCCGTCCAAACCGGCAACATCGCCGGCGACCAAATCGAAATCCTCTCCGGCCTCGACCCCAACGCCGAAGTCATTGTCACCGGCGCCAAAAACCTCACCGACGGCCAAGCAATAAGCATTAAATAATGAACAATCAACCCGATCATCAACCCAAATCTTCCGACTCCCTTTATCTGGATCAATTGGAATTTGAGCCGGAAAAGGCCAATAAATTCCTCAATTTCCTGCTCACCAATGTCAGGGTAATTTTTCTAATTATCTTTGCCATTATGGCCTGGGGATTTTTTGCTTTTTCCCAGCTACCATTGGAGTCTTCTCCTGAAGTGAAAATTCCCTTTGGTATAGTCACAGTCGCCCTCCCCGGAGCCAGCCCTGCCGATGTTGAAGAATTAGTAATCAAAAAAATCGAAAAGAAAGTCACCAATTTATCCGGTGTCAAAACTGTCAATTCCGTCGCCCTCAACTCTTTCGGAACTCTCTCCGTAGAATTCCGCGCCGAAGAAGACATCAAAGACGCCATCCGCCGTCTCCGCGACGCTGTAGAATCAGCCAAATCTGAACTCCCCGCCGAAGCCAATGACCCCCTGGTTAGCGAAATTTCCTTTAGCAACACCCCCATCTGGACATTGGTTTTAACCGGTCCTTATGACAATCTCGCACTTCGTCACTATGCCGAATTAGTCGAAACTGAACTTTCCAAACTCCCCGGCACCGAAAGCGCCCACATCAGCGGAGGCGATCAAGCCGAAATCAGCATCAATTATCACCCGGAAAAACTCGATCTCTACGGGCTTTCCATGGATCAAATCAACAATGTCATCCGCGCCAACAATCTCACTTTGCCTCTCGGCGAATTAAGCGTCGGTAATTTCCAATATGGCCTGCGTTTAGATGGAAAATTTAAAAATATCACCGAACTCCGACAGCTCCCCATAGCCACCGCTGGCGATTCTCTCATCCGTCTCAGTGACGTCGCCGATGTAGTTGAAAGAGCCGCCAAACGCACTTCTATCGCCCGTTTTTCCGTCAATGGCCAACCCACTCAAAACGCCATTTCCATCAATGTAGTCAAAAAAACCGGCTTCTCTATTATCGCTTTGGTAGATCAAGGTAAAGCCAAAATTGAAGAATTAAAAAAGACTTCGCTCCCCGCCGATATCATCGTCGAAACCACCTATGATGAATCAGAAATCATCCGCGAAGACTTCGATAGTCTCAGTCACGAAGGCCTCAACACAGTTATTCTAGTTACTATAATTCTCTTCCTTTTTGTCGGCCTCAAAGAAGCCTTCACCGCCGGCATAGTCATCCCCCTGGTTTTCGCCTCCACCTTCGGCCTCATGCTTCTCACCGGCCAAAGCATCAATTTCCTTTCGCTTTTTTCACTGATTTTATCCCTCGGTTTATTGGTAGACGACGCTATCGTGGTTGTTCAAGCTACCAAACAATACATGGCCACCGGCAAATTTACTCCAGAAGAAGCCGTTCTCTTGGTATTCAAGGACTTCTTTGCCATCATCATGACCACCTCCCTGACTACTATTTTTGCCTTTTTCCCACTTATTCTAGCCACCGGCATCATTGGTCAATTCATCCGCTCCATCCCCATCACAGTCACTCTCACCTTGGCCGCTTCCACCATCATCGCCATCTGTATCAATCACCCTCTAGCCGCCATTCTCGAACGCTTCCGTCTAACCAGATCAACTTTTAAATTAATCATCCTGGGCCTATTAATTTTCCTCCTCCTCAATCTCCAAGCTGCCCTCACCGGAGCGATTTTTTCAATAGTAATCACGGCTATCACTCTCTTCGCCATCATCACCCTATTACTTTTCTATCGCCAATCTTTCCGCCAAACTCTCCAAGCCAATGAAGAAATCCTCCTTCAGGAAGAAGCCTTCCCTGCCCGGATCAAAGCCAAACTCCAACATCATTACTCCGAGCATACCGAAAAAAGTTTTTGGATCAAAGCCACCAGTGGAGTAGTCAAAATGGAGCGTTTCATGCCCACTTATGAACGCCTACTCAATTGGTTATTAGATAAAAAAATCCGTTCCTTTGGCCTTATTTTTGCCGTTATTTTAATTTTTGCCGCAGCCGTTTTCCTACCGGCCAGCGGTATTCTCAAGTCAGAATTCTTACCCCCCGCCGATCAGGAATTAATGTTCGTCAATATTGAAGGAGCTCCCGGTTTAGTCCTGGAAGAAACCAAAAAAGTAGCCGATCAAGTTGAGAAAATCCTGCTTCAAGAAAAACAAATCAAAAACTTTTCTGAAGTTATCGGTGAAGCCGGCATTGATATGAGCGGAGGTGGAGCATCTGGCGGTGGAAGTAGCAGCAGCGGCCAAAGCAATCGCGCCCAATTTGCCATCAATCTCTGGCCAGAAAAAGAGCGGCCAGTTAAACAAAAATCCTATGAATACGCCCCAGAGTTACGCCAAAAATTAGCCTCTGTCAGCGGCGCCAAAGTCACTCTTCAAGAATTAGCTGGTGGTCCTCCATCAGGTGCAGATTTTGAAGTCACTTTTTCCGGCGAAGACTTGCTGCAATTAGAACAAATCGCCAATCAATACAAAGGCTATTTGTCAGATATCCCCGGCACAGTAAATGAAAAAACCTCCTTAACGCTGAGCCCTGGCGAATTCACCTTCAAACTCAAACCCACCGAAATGCAATTGCGTGGTATTACTCCGGCCCAAATCGCCGGTACCCTCCGCACCGCCATCTCTGGCGCCGAAATAGCCAAGATTATCGATGGAGAAGATGAAATCAAAATCCGCGCAGAGTACCAAGATAACTCCGTAGCCACTCTTGAAGCGCTCAAATCCCTAACTCTAATCAGCCCCCGCGGCCAAAAATTCCAATTAGCCGAAGTCGCCGATATTCAAATCGGAGCTTCCCTCACAGCCATCCGCCGCGAAAATGAAAAACGCATTATCACTCTGTCAGCCAGCGTCGAAGCCCCCACTCTCCCCGGCGAAGTCCTGACCAAATTCCAAAAAATCCTCACCGAAAAACCTCTCCCTACAGGATACCAAGCCATCTTCGGCGGCCAAAACGACACCAATGCCGAGTCAGTTTTATCTATCCTCCGCGCCATGATTGTCGCCTTCCTGCTAATCATTAGCATCCTGGTAATTCAATTCAACTCCTTCAGTAAAGCTATACTGGTGCTGCTGACCATTCCTTTGGCCATGACAGGCGTTTTCTTTGGTTTAACGCTGATTGGCTTCAGTCTTTCTTTCCCAACGCTAATAGGCCTCCTAGCGCTCTTTGGAATAGTGGTCAAAAACGCCATCATTCTAATTGATAAAATCAACCTCAATCTCAAAGTCGGCATCCCTTTCCGCGAAGCCATCACCGACGCCTCCAAATCCCGCCTCGAAGCCATTTTCCTCACCACCGCCGCCACCATCATCGGCATGATACCTATTACATTGTACGACGAAACCTGGGAAGGCCTCGGCGCCGCCCTCATCTTCGGCCTCTCCTCCTCCACCGTCCTCACCCTCCTCCTCATCCCCATCATGTTCAACCTCCTCTTCGCCAAATCCGCCGCCCGGGATGCCAAGATTCGGGAGATGCGCGAGCAATCAATCAATCATATCAAAAATTTGCCCTAATTGATTCCAGGGTAAAAGCTGGTTTTGCTTGCTACCGCAGTCCACTTCATTAGCATTCCTATGTAATTTTGCAATGCTAATGCGAAATTACATAGAATTAAACTCATCAAGATGCTCACGTGAGCATCTTTTAACAGTTGGAGACCTATGTTTTTTGGCCTATTTATGGTAAAATAACCAGACTATTTACAATAAACAGAATGGGCCCAGGTAAAGCAAATTCTAGTCCAGATCACTCAAATCGCGAAAGTGTCGATATACCATCTAATTCAGAAATAATAGAAACAAAAAGACTCAGTAGGCAGTTTTGTGAAGAAATTTATAATCATGGCGTAGAGGCCCAAGGTGGAGACTGGTGTGATGATAAAGGGGTTGTGCACAGCCCTACAGCAGAATTACCAGCTCTGTGGAAAGACAAGGTTCTTCTACAGGTGTTCTTTGATGAGATGGTGGAGTTTATCGAAGAAAAGGTTGATCCAAATAAACGCGATAATTTTTTTTGGCTGATTACGGATATTTTTATGGACGAGACGGGATGGGTAAACTCACTAACCGTACCACAATTATTATTTTGGGCTGCCAAGCTCGGTAATAATTCTGCATATGAAGAGTGGCGGAAGTCGATACTTCACTGTGTTATGTTAAAGTTTGAAGACCTGAGGATGTTTGACTCTAATCATCACCACGATATGATTTTCCCAGCAGAAAAGGTTCAGGACGCTGCGCAGGGAAAGACCGTGGCTGATGTGCTTAATTTAATCAATTTAGTAGAAGAGATGGCCTCTCTAGGATGGGGCCTAGAGTATAAAATGGCCACGCATTTATTTAAAGAATTAAAAATTTTATTTCCCATCCCATTTGTAGAATATGCGATTGCCGCAGCCCAAAAAAAAGTAATCGCCAGAAAGCAGGAGGCAAGATCACCCAAATATGCGCAAATTTTAGCTCAAGTAGTTACCTGGCCAATTAGCAATAAAGACTCTTCAGAAGCAGAGTATCTTCAAGATATTATTACACCTAAAAAAGCTTTAGAACGTGGTGAAAAATTCCAAAAAATATCAACCGACTACGTAGGGGTTATGGATGGGATGAATCAACTAGTACAACTTGGTCATTTTGAAGCTCCTAACAGCGTTCATCGATCAAGTTCTTTAATAAAAGCTCTTTTAGAAAAGGTACATAGAGTTGAGGGTAAAGATTATTACCAATATTTAATGGAAGTACATCAAACAGTTTTTCTTCCACAATATGGCGATGATGCTTTTTCCAAATGGGTGGAAATCATGCCCCAATATGATGTTCAAAAGTGGCGCGATTTCTTCTCTTTATGTTCTAAACTCAGTAATCAGGAAAGGAAGGATGAGGAGTATCTAGGGCCGATTCATGAGATTCGTAAAAAAGTTAGAATAAATCTCAGGGACAGAATACAAAGAAATAATGAGCAGGAAAGTTTGTATACCCAGTTGAGTGATTTCAGGTTTTATGAATTTGTGCGTGATTTTTTGGAAAGTGGGAATTCAATGCTTCATGAACAACTTCGCTCTTTAGTGCCTACTATGTCAGAGAGAAAGGAGGTTGATTTTTACGATTTGGCAGACATAGGAAAGAATCAAAGACTTAGACCTTTTCTCCAAAATCCCAAGCAGGAAGCCTTGTTGTTAAGCAATATTATGCGACCAGAGCTGCGTACTCAGATTGAAACAGATCTGCATTGCAGTATCCGCGAAATACCCTTGCGATCCCAGATACAATTTTTGAAATACCTTAGCAGCAGAGATAGAACCCAATTTAATAAATTACGCAAAGTACTACAGAAAAATCCTGACCACACCAGTGATATATTAGGTGCCTTTTTAGTCTGTGGAAACGATTCTGGGTTGGGTGATGAGATTCTTGCATTGGCTAGTCGGCCTGAAGCCCAGGAAGTATTTGCATTAGTCTCAAGTGTGCTCAGGATTATCGATGAAAAGCAGGCGCTCTTTAATGAAATCAACAGTGAGTCAGAAA
>Ga0154020_10002991_pt1 | contig 20519 bp, 16 predicted proteins | sample Klosneuvirus_201_FD_109709 | JGI IMG/M metagenome (GOLD analysis project Ga0154020, IMG submission 109709) | Active sludge microbial communities from wastewater, Klosterneuburg, Austria - Klosneuvirus_20160825_MG | ecosystem: Engineered > WWTP > Aerobic digester > Activated sludge | place... | reverse complement strand
TCCGCGCTGGCCCCGTGCGGCTGCACGGGCTGGAGTTCCAGGCTCGCATCACTGCCGAAGGCGAGCTGCAGTCGCTCGCGAAGATTCGTGAGCCCCGTGCCCGGCTCCTTCCCGCCGCGGGCAAGGCCCACCCCCGTGTCGGCGACCCGAGCGTGGCAGCGGCCGTTCTCCACCCACACGCGAACGCCGATGTGGCCGCCTTCCTCGCCGGGGTCGATGCCGTGGCGCACCGCGTTCTCGACCAGCGTCAAGAGCGTCATGGGCGGGCACCGCAGGTCCTTCGCCTCCTCGTCGGCCTCGATCGTGAACCGCAGGCGGTCGGGCATGCGCATGTGCATCACCTCGAGGTAGGCGCGCACGAGGTCGAGTTCCTGCCCCAGCGTGGCGGAGGGATCGTTGAGGCGCGGCACCGCGGCGCGCAGGTAGGCGATCAGGCTGTCCAGCACCGTGGAGGCACGCGGCGAACCCGTGGCGACCAGCTCGCGCACGTTGGCGAGCGTGTTGAAGAGGAAGTGCGGCTCGACGCGGGCCTGCAGCAGGCGAAGGCGGGCATCGAGCGCCTTGCGCTCGAGCTCGCTTCGTTCCAGCTCGAAGGCGAGCGCCTGGTTGCGTGCCGCGTCCTTGATCTCGTTGAAGAGCGCGGACACGGCGATCCACGGCGAGGCGAGGAGGCCCAGGAAGGTCATCACGGCGAACCCCGTGAGGCGCTTTTCGTTCAGGTACCACGCTTGCGTGTCCCCCATCGTCGTGACGCAGTAGGCGAGCAGCACGCCCAGCGGAACCGCGACGGCGACCCCCATGACCTGCAGGGCCCAGCGGGCGAGCCACGCGGGCAGGCGCGCGGGCCAGCGCTCGAAGAGGCCGTAGGCGACGAGGACGAGAGTGCCCGCGATCAGCAGGCGCCCGAGCAGGACGCGGTACGGCGCCTCCCAGGTCGGCAGGATCACGAGGCTCACCGCGAGGCAGGTGAAGAAGGCGACCTTCAGCCGCCGGAAGCCGAAGACCCGCCGCAGCGCCGAGGGCGGCGAGGGCGGGGCGGGAGACACGGAAGCGTTCATGGCGTAACGATAGCAGCCGGGCGAGTGCCGATTCCCCGGAAAAGGGGGGCTACAGGCGTGCGCCGCCGCCGCCCGTCCGTCTCCATCGTGCCTCGCGACAGCCCTCCGTCGCCCGTCGCAAAGCGGTTCCCCGCGCGCGTGCCTTCTCCCACAGTCGGGGCCATCCAGGGCCATGGGAGGGCCGAATGTCGATCCTGTCGAAAGCGCGTTTCCTGATGTGGGTGGCGGCGAGCGTCCTCGTGGCGCTTCCGTCGTGGGCGGCGCCGGGGCCCCGGGGCCCGCTGGTGAGCGCCGAGTGGCTGCGCGAGAACCACGGCCGGCCGGAGGTCCTCGTCCTCGATGCCTCTCCCCCGCCGCTCCATGCGAAGGAGCACATCCCGGGCGCGGTGGCCGCGAGCGTGATGAGCTATGGCATGCGCGAGATGCCGGCCGCGGCGATGGAGCGGATCTTCCAGGCCTGGGGCCTGAACGCCGGCCGGAAGGTCGTCCTCTACGACCAGGGCGAACCGATCTGGGCCACGCGACTCTACTTCGACCTCGAGCGCCACGGCTTTCCGCTGGAGGATCTCTTCGTCCTCGACGGCGGGCTCGCGAAGTGGAAAGCGATCGGGGGCGCCGTGACGAAGGAGCCCACGCCCGCGCCGGCGCCGGGGACCTTCCGGGTGAGCGGGCCGAAGGAGGAAATGCGCGTGCGGCTTCCGGAGTTCCTCGCGGCGAGCAGCGACACGCGAAGCAACGCGCTCGTCGAGGCGCTGAACCCCGAATGGCACTTCGGTGAGAGCGCGTTCTTCGACCGCGGCGGGCACATCCCCTACGGCATCCTCCTGCCGAGCATCGACCTCTACAACGCCGACAGGACCTTCAAGTCGCCCGAGGAGATCCGGCGGATGCTCGACTACCTCGGCGTGAAGCCCCAGCAACAGGTGCTCACCTATTGCGGGGGCGGGGTCGCCGCGGCCGTGCCGTGGTTCGCGATGAAGCACCTGCTGGGATACCCGAAGGTGAGGCTCTATGTGGAATCCGAGATGGAGTGGCTGCGCGACGACCGCGGCCTGCCGTTCTGGACCTACGGCGCGCCCTACCTCACGCGGCAGACCGCGTGGCTCAAGACCTGGGGCGGGCCGATGATGCGCCAGTTCGGGATATCGAACGTGAGCATCGTGGACGTGCGCCCGGCCGACGCGTTCGCCTTCGGGCACCTGCCGTTCGCGCTGAACGTTCCCGCCGAGGAGTTCCGGCGCCACCTTTCCTCGCCGGAGAGGCTCGCGGAGATCCTCGCGAAGGCGGGCGTCAAGGCTTCCGACGAGGCGGTGGTGGTCTCGGGCGCGGGGCTGGACAAGGATTCGGCGCTCGCCTTCCTCCTGCTCGAGCGGCTGGGGCAGCGCCGCGTCTCCGTCTTCCTCGACTCGCAGGAGAAGTCGATGCAGGCGGGGCTCGCGCTCGCGGACCCGAAGAAGACGCCGGCCTCGCCGCCGAAGCCGGCTGCGGCCTGGGCGGCGAGCCCGCGCGAGGGCGTGCTGATCGGCTCGCCCGGCGAAACCCGCGGCGCGTATCCCAAGGTCTTCGTCGCTTCCGGGAAAGAGCTGCCTGCCCGCGTGCCGGAGGGCAAGGTCGTGCACGTGCCCTATACGGAACTCCTCGACGCCGACGGCTCGCCGAAGGCCGCGAAGGACATCTGGAAGATCCTGGTGAAGGCGGGCGTGCCGCGCTACGCGGAGTTGGTGAGCTTCTCCGACGATCCGGGCGAGGCGGCGGTCGGCTACTTCGTGCTCAGGCTGATGGGATTTCCCGACGTGAAGGTGATGGGGATGTAGCGCGCGGGGGTCGGCCTAGGCGGCATGCAGCAGGAACTCCACCTTCACGGCATCGAAGGGAAATTCGACGGCGCCATCCGGTGTCCGGACGATGACCCCCGCGTCGAGCAGCGCGCTCGCGTCGCCGTGGACCGCTTTCACGTCGCGCCCCACGCGCCGCGCGGCCTCGCGGATCGACATCGGGCCCGCGCCCGTCATGGCCTTGAGGAGTTCCCAGCGCTTGGCGGTCAGGACCTTCCAGAGCAGCTCCGGCGTGGCGAAGCCGATGTGCGCCTCGCGCTCGCGGCGGCCGGACTTCATGGCGCGGGAAGTCTCGCGCAGGGCCCCGCGAACCGATTGCACTTCAAGAACGACGGTTTTCACGATCCCACCTTTCCCTGTCCGCGTCGAAATCGGCGACCAGCCTGTCCGGGGAAACGAAGATAGCCACCCGCGCCGGGTGATGTCAATTACTCCAACACACATGCCTCGACCCTTTCACCGGAAGGCGCCGCGCGGTGCGTTCCGGTACGCGATTGCCTCGGCCGCGTCCCGCTCGCCCGGTTCCCCGCGACCCGCGAGATCCGCGATCGTCCGCGCTACCTTGAGCACGCGGTGGTATCCCCGCGCGGAGAGCGACAGCCGCGAGGCCGCCTCGCGCAGGAGCGTTCGCGCGGCGAGTGACGGCATGCAGTGGCGCTCGATCTCGCCGCCTTCGAGCTGCGCATTGGTCACGCTCTGGCGATCGCGCTGGCGCGCGCGGGCCGCGTCCACCCGCACGCGCACTACCGTGGAATCCTCCCCGCGGGGCGCCTCCCCCAGTTCGCGCTCGCGCAGCGCCGGCACCTCCACGTGCAGGTCGATGCGATCGAGGAGCGGCCCCGAGAGCCGCCCCCGGTAGCGGGCGATGCGGTCGGGCGTGCAGGAGCACTGCCCGCTCCAGTGGCCGAGGAATCCGCAGGGGCAGGGAGGCGTTGCCTTTTTGCCATTCATCAAGAATTCACTTAAGTCATTGAGACGAAAAGCATTCGACTTTGAGCCGCAGAGGATCGGGCAGCACATTTTGAGGCAACGCCTAAGACTCGGGCTGTCGCAGGGCCAAGCGGCCGTTCGGTTGGGCGTTGCAAGTTGGACCGTGCTGAATTGGGAAAAGGGGCACACCGAGCCCCCTACAACGGCCTACGGCGCCCTCATCCGCTTTCTAGGATACGAGCCGTATCCGCCTGCAAGCACCCTCAGAGAGCGGATGCTAGCGGTCCGGAGACGGAATGGATGGACGATCAACGAAGCGGCCAACCAGATGGGAGTCGACCCGACCGCCTGGGGTTCTTGGGAGCGTTCAGGAAGGGTTCCTTGGGAGCGAAACAGGCAAAAGCTCAACGACTTTCTTGGTTGTGAGCTCGAATCTGCTTTGGCAGGCCCGCAAGTCGCCTTGGGGCAGGCCATCCCACAGCCGGCCCGCCCTAACCCGCGCCGTCGAAGGAAGTGAACGGCTTCAAAGGAGTCTCCCCGCGACCGGTCCGACAGCGGTCACTGCTTGTCCGGATACCCGGCCTCGCTAAGCACCGCGAGGAAAGCGCTTTCGTCCAAGGCGCTATCGACTCGAACTTCACGCGCGGGCGGGTCGGTTTCGATGCGGGCTTGAGGGTCGACGCTCAGCAGCGCCTTGGTGACGGACTTGGCGCAGCCGCCGCAGGTCATGTTAGGAATGTAGAAACGAAGCATCTTGATTTCCCGGTTGGTTAACGTGTCCGACCAATATGGGGTTTGACAGCGTGGCAAGGTCAAGTACTTAGCAGCGAAATGTTGTGCTTTGACTTGGATGGCGAGTTTTTCTCCGGCGTTGAGCGAACCCGGAAAGGATGACCATGAAGGACGCTGACCTGGTCTGGGGAGGAAGGACTCCGAGAAATCCTGCGCGTCCACCCCTGCTCACGAATGAGTCCCCGTGGCGACGCGATGGCGTGACGAGGCGGGCGTGTCAACCCCAAACCGTGGCGTCAAAGATGAAGCCTGTGAACGCAGTTTCGCCGCGGCTGCGGCAGTCAGATCAGCCAAATCCGAAATGATCGGGCAATCCGGGCGGTCATTTCCGTGGCAGTGATCGGCGAGGTGCTCGAGCGTTTGCGCCATCGCTTGCAGTTCGGCGATCCTTGCCTTCAGCCCGGCAACGTGGGAAAGCGCCATTGCCTTGACGTCGGCGCTCGCGCGGTCACGGTCGCGCCACAAGACCAGTAGCTCCGAGATCTGTTCGACAGAAAAGCCGAGGTCGCGTGCGCGACGGATGTAGCGAAGGCTGTGCATGTCCGACGAGCTGTAAAGGCGGTAGCCAGCATCAGAACGAGTGGCTTGCGCGATCAGGCCAATTTGTTCGTAGTAGCGAATCATCTTCGCTGAGATGCCGGAGAGCTCGGCTGCTTGACCTATATTCATCATTGTCTTCTCCTGGTAGACGCATCAAGTACGACCTGGAAGAACCGGATCCTTACCTCTTAGAGAAGTGCCGATGCTTCTCAGGGCGTAAAGAACACATCGGCATGCAGGTCCTCAGACCGCAGCCCGCGTGCCGTACTGATCTGCATAGCCGCTTCGACCATCGGTGGTGGCCCGGCGACATAGGCTTTCCAGCCGTCAAAGTCCTGCAGGTCCTTGGCGACGGCATCGGTCACGAAGCCGGTGCGCCAACGCGCCCCCAGAGGGGCGTCGGAGAGGACAGGCGTGAAGCTCAGGTTGGGGTGCCGTTGCGCCAAACCCTCGAATTGGTCGACGAGGTAGAGATCGCGGTCGCTGCGCGCGCCAAAATAGACATGGATCGGCTGCTTCATGCCGCGTGCCGTTGCCGCCTCGACGATCCCTTTGATCGGCGCAAGGCCAGAGCCACCGGCGACGCACAGGATAGGCCCGACATGTTGCTCGCGCAGGTAAGAAGAGCCGAATGGCCCTTCGACTATCACCGGGTCGCCGGACCGTAACAGGGTGTGGATTCGCTGGGTCGCGGCCCCACCCTGCACCTGGCGGATGTGGAATTCGAGTGTTGGCTCGCCCGGCTGGCTTGCCATTGAATAGTCGCGGGTGGGAGCGCCCGGAAACGTGAGCCGAGCATATTGGCCCGCCGTAAAGGCCAGCGGATCGGCCCCGTCGATCACGAGCTGGATAAGCTTGATGTCGTGTGTAGCGTCCGCTATCGCTGCCACACGGCAGTGCAGACGGCGGCGCGGATGGGATGGGGTCTCCTCGTCGTTGCCGAGCACGAAGACACTCGCATCCGTTGTCGGGATCGCGCGGCAGGCGAGGATCAGCCCGTGCGCTTTCTCCTCGTCCGAGAGCGCGAAACGGCTGTGATCGAGAAGATCGACCTTGCCGCTGACGAGGCGCGACTTACAGGACCCGCACCGGCCGGAGCGGCAGCCATGCGGATAGGAGATGCCGTCGGCGAGCGCCGCTTCCAGGATTGTGACGCCCTCCGGCACCGCGATGGTGCGTCCGACCTGGCGTATCTCGACATGTTTCGTCATGGCTCTCTCTCAGGCGGTATGGGACAAACCGAGTGCCACAGTCAGGTCCGGCTTTTGCGACGGGAACGTGCCGTAGAAGACCTTCTCTCCCACCAAGGTGATCGGTGCGACACGCACACCGGTGCGCGCCTTGGCTTCTGCCATGATCTTGGGGTCGGAGAGATCGCGTTCTTCGAACGTGATCCCTTCTCTCTTCAGCCAAGCCTTCAGCGCCTGGCAGTCAGGGCAGGTCGGTGTCGTGTAGATGATTACTTTGGGATGAGATGCGTTAGCCATGGCGGCCTTCTCAATCTTGTGTTGGTATTCAGGTAGGCGGGGTTACGGCCCGGGATCAATGCTCGTTCACCAGGCGTAAATCGGGCGATGCCACCCCGTGTGTCAGCGTCTCGGTGTGGGTTTCGACCTTCATCGGTGCCCGGAAGCGCTTGAGCCGGAGCGCGTTGCCGAGCACGAAGACACTGGAGAACGCCATCGCGGCCGCGGCGAAGATCGGCGAAAGCAAGGTGCCGTTCACCGGGTAGAGCGCGCCCGCCGCGACCGGGATCAGCACGGCGTTGTAGGCGAAGGCCCAGAACAGGTTCTGCTTGATGTTGCGGATCGTCGCTTTGCTGAGCGCGATGGCATTCGGCACGCCACGCAGGTCGCCCGACATCAGCACCACGTCAGCCGCCTCGATCGCCACATCGGTTCCCGTGCCGATGGCGAGTCCGACGTCCGCTTCGGCGAGCGCCGGCGCGTCGTTGATGCCGTCACCCACGAACGCAACCCGCGCGCCATTGATCCGGAACCTCTTCAGCGCCGCGACCTTTCCGTCGGGCAAGACCTCGGCCGCGACTTCATCGATGCCGAGCTGCTTGGCGATCGCCGCGGCCGTCGCTGCGTTGTCGCCGGTGATCATCGCGACCTTGAGTCCGAGCGCGTGCAACGCCTTGATCGCCGCGGCCGTCGTCTCCTTGATCGGATCGGCGACCGCAATCACCGCCGCCAAGCGGCCGTCGATCGCGGCATAGAGCGGACTCTTGCCTTGCTCGCCGAGACGCTGGGCGGTCGGCAGGAAGCTCGCCACATCAAGACCGAGCTGCGTCATGAACCGGTCCGCGCCGACGGCGACGGTCTTACCAGCGACCTTGGCCGACACGCCGAAGCCCGGTGTTGCATCGAAGGCCTCGATGGGCGCGAGCGTGATGTCTCGCTGCTTTGCGGCAGCGACGATCGCTTCGGCGATCGGATGCTCGGAGCGGGTTTCGACCGCCGCAATGAGAGCCAGAACTTCGTTGTATTCGAAGCCCTCGGCAGTAACAAGGTCGGTCAGCTCGGGGCGTCCTTTGGTCAGTGTGCCGGTCTTGTCGAGCGCGATGACGCTCACATCGCGCAGCGCCTGCAAGGCTTCGCCCTTGCGGAAGAGAACGCCGAGCTCAGCCGCGCGGCCCGTACCGACCATGATCGAGGTCGGCGTGGCCAGCCCCATGGCGCAGGGGCAGGCGATGATGAGAACCGCGACCGCATTGACGAGCGCGAAGGTCAACGCTGGGGCCGGACCGAAGATCAGCCAGACCAGGAAGGTCAGCGTGGCCGCTGCCATCACCGCCGGGACGAACCACATTGTGACCTTGTCGACCAGCGCCTGGATCGGCAACTTGGAACCCTGCGCTTCCTCGACCAGACGGATGATCTGCGCGAGCACCGTGTTGGCGCCGACCTTGGTAACGCGGAAGCTGAAAGCGCCCGTCTTGTTGATCGTGCCGCCGACGACTTCGACGCCTACCCCCTTCGACACGGGCACCGGCTCGCCAGTGATCATGCTCTCGTCAACATAAGAAGCGCCCTCGACGACCTCGCCGTCGACCGGAATCTTCTCGCCCGGACGAACGAGCACGACGTCACCAATTGTTACCTGATCGAGCGCAATCTCGACCGTTTCGCCGTTACGCTCGACGCGTGCGGTCTTGGCCTGAAGTCCGACCAGCCGTTTGATCGCCTGCGAGGTTCGCCCCTTGGCGCGCGCCTCCAGCGTGCGTCCGAGCAGGATCAAGGTCACGATGACCACGGCGGCTTCGAAATAGACGTTGGCGGTACCCGGTGGAAGCACTTCGGGGACAAAGGTCGCGACCACCGAGTAGCCGTAAGCCGCCGCCGTGCCGAGGGAGACCAGCGAGTTCATGTCGGGGGCACCGCGCAGCAACGCCGGTACGCCCTTGTGGAAGAAGCGCAGACCCGGACCGAACAGCACAACGGTGGCGAGTGCGAACTGGATATACCAGCTCGTCTGCTCACCCAAGACCCCCATCACCCAGTGGTGCATGGCGGGAATGAGGTGAGAGCCCATCTCGAGGATGAAGACTGGCAAGGTGAAGATGGATGCAATGAGCAAAGCGCGCCGCAGCGCCCGTGCCTCGCTCTCACGACGCTCGGCGTCCTGATCGCCCGTAGTCGCCGTTTCGGCGGACAAGCGGCGGGACTTGTAACCCGCCTGTTTAACCGCCGCCTCAAGGTCGGCCGTGGAGACCACCCCGGCAAGGTGACGCACCCGCGCGTGCTCGGTCGCCAGGTTGACATTGGCTTCGAGCACGCCCGGGATTTGTGCGAGCGCTTTCTCAACCCGCCCCACACACGACGCGCAGGTCATGTCCTCGATCGCGAGCTCGGTGGTCTCTTCGCGGACCGCGTAGCCGGCGCTCTCGATGGCGCGAACAGCCGCCTGCGGATCGGCCAAGCCGGTGAAAGTGATGTCGGCGCGCTCGGTGGCAAGATTGACCGCTGCCGTATGCACGCCGGGAACCGCTTTCAGCGCGCGCTCGACACGACCGACGCACGATGCACACGTCATGCCTTCGACCGGCAGGCTTAGACGAGTGCCTAAAGACATAAGTGGATTGGAGTCTTGCTGGAGGGCAACGGAAGCCATTGAAATACCCCTTGAGTGCAATTGTTGAAGAGGAGCGTAAAGCTTCCCACGATGGGAAGGTCAAGGCCTGTGGGTGACTAATTTCTCGACGCGCAAGTTCGATAGACCGTCGGCCCCGCCGCAGTCCTGATCCGACTGCGCGCAGATCTCCCAGCCGCCGCCCAGCGCCTTGTAGATGCTGACAACGGCAAGCCGCTGGTCGGTGCGAGCGACTGCCAGCGCACGCCGGCCCGCAAAGTCGGACCGTTCGGCTTCGAGCACATCGAGGTAGATGCCTTCACCTGTTGAGAACCGCGCGCGGGCAAGACGTGCCGCCTCGCGATTTGCCGCTGACTCAAGCAGACGCAGGCCAAGCGTGCTGCCCGTGGCGCCATAGGCTTTGAAGGCATCGTCGGTTTCCTGCAGTGCGCGCAACACGGTCCGGTCGTAGACGATCAACGCCTCTTTGGTACGTGCCTCGCTGGCGGCGACCCGGGCGCGCACGCGCCAGGTATCCAGAAAAGACCAGCGGATGACCGGCCCGAGGAGAAAGCCGGACAGCGCTCCAGCGCCACTCATCGCATCGAGACTCCCCGCAACGAGCCCGATCGAACCTTGCACCTGGACCTCGGGGTAGAGACCGGCCGTCTCGACCCCAATCCGGGCGGTCGCCGCAGCGAGGGTTCGTTCGGCCGCCGCAATGTCGGCGCGCCGTGACAGGAGTGCGGCGGGATCGCCCACGGCGATCGTTCGAACTGCCAGCGCTTCAGGCGCAGGCGTGACAGCGGGTGGTCTGAACGTCTGGGGCGTTTCGCCAAGGAGTATGGCCAGTGCGTTGGCGGAGGCCGCTCGGCGGCGCTCCAGCTCGGGCACGGCCGCCTCGACCTGGTGCAACAAGGCCTCGGCACGGAGCCGATCGAATTCGCTGGCAGAACCGGCACGCACTTGACGTTCGACCAGGGCCAGGCTTTCGCGCTGGTTTTGGCTGATGTCGGCGGCGACAGCGAGTTCGGCCTCGATGCCGCGCAGCTCGAACCAGGCAGCGGCCACAGCGGCAGCGACGCCCGCCTGCACACCGCGCAGCAGCGCCTCGCGGGAGCCCGCGTGCGCCTGAGCGGCCTCCACCGACCGCCGCACACGGCCAAAGAGATCGATTTCCCAGGAAGCGGCGACCGCGCCGCGATAGGTTTCGACCTGACGCGGCTGGCCGGGCAGCGTCTCAACCTCACTCGTTCGACGGTTTTCATGACCGAGCGCGGCACCGCCGCGCGGCAGAAAGCCCTGACGGCTCTCGCCCAGCATGGCCTTGGCCTCCTCGAGCCGCACGGCAGCGATGCCGATGTCATGGTTCGCCGCCAATGCCCGCTGGATCAGGGTGGTCAGCGCTGGATCGTCGAAAGCGCGCCACCACGCCACCTCGACGGCCCCCGAGCCGAGACCGGCGGGTGGCTCGCCAAAGCTGGTGGGAAATTGCGACGAAGGCAGCGAAGGCGGTGAGTAGTTGGGGCCCACCGCCGTGCATCCGGCCAGAATGAGCGCGCTCAGGGGTAGCAGAACTGCGTGATAGGGAGTTCTCATGACGTGCTCTCCTCCATGCGCGGCGTAGCGCTTGACCTGTGCCGCGCGAAGCGGGCCGACAGGCCGCGCATCACCACATAAAAAACCGGCGTCAGGAACAGTCCGAACAGCGTCACGCCGAGCATGCCTGCGAAGACCGCGATCCCCATGGCTTGGCGCATCTCAGCCCCAGCGCCGGTGGCCAGTACCAGCGGAACGACGCCGGCGATGAACGCGAGTGAGGTCATCAGGATGGGCCGCAGCCGCAGTCGGCACGCCTCGATGACCGCATCCAGCGCGCTTGATCCTTCGGCTTCGCGGTCGCGTGCGAACTCGACGATGAGGATCGCGTTCTTGGCGGCCAAACCAACAAGTACGATGAGCCCGATCTGGACGAAGACGTTGTTGTCGCCGCCCACCAGCCAGACGCCAGTGATCGCGCTCAGCAGACACATCGGCACGATCAGCAGGACCGCCAAGGGCAGCAGCCAGCTGTTGTATTGCGCCGCGAGGATGAGATAGGCGAGCAGCACGCACAGCGGGAAGATGAACAGCGCCGAATCTCCGGCCAGCTTTTGCTGGTAGGTGAGATCGGTCCACTCGAAGCTCATGCCTTCAGGCAGGACCTCCTTCGCCAAGCGCTCCATGACCGCAACCGCCTGCCCCGAACTAACGCCAGCCATCGCGCCACCCGAGATGTCGGTCGAGGGGTAGCCGTTGTAGTGGATCACGCGGTCTGGACCGGAACTCGGCGTGACGGTGACAAACGAGGACAAAGGCAGCATGGCCCCGGCCGCGTTGCGCACCTGCAAGCGGCCGATGGCTTCGGCCTGCATGCGGTGTTCCGCATCGGCTTGGGCCGTCACCTTGTAGGTGCGGCCGAAGCGGTTGAAGTCGTTGACATAGAGGGAGCCGAGATAGACCTGGAGCGATTCGAATACATCCGCCAGACGAACCCCCTGGCTCTTGGCCTGGGTACGATCGATGGCGACGTGGAGCTGCGGTGCATTGACGTCAAGGCTGGTCATCAGCCCGGCCACCTGTCCCGACTCGGTGGCTTTCGTCATCAGGATCTGGGTCTGCTGGACCAAGGCATCGAGCCCGGCGCCGCCGCGATCCTCGACCAGCATCTTGAAGCCACCGGTCGCGCCCAGGCCAGGCACCGGCGGAGGCGGAAACACGCCGAGGAAGCCGTCGGGGATGCTGGCGAATTTCGCTTGCAGGCGTCCGGCGATCGCGGTCGCGCTGAGATCGGGCGTCGTGCGATCCTTGAACCGGTCCAGCATGACGAACATGACCGCGGCGTTCGGCACGTTGACGAAGCCGTTGATCGACAGTCCGGGGAACGCAACTACGCTTTCGACGCCAGGTTCAGCCAGCGCGATCTTCGACATCTGCTTGGCGACGGCGTCGGTGCGATCCAGCGATGCCGAGTTGGGTAGCTGGGCGATCCCAACCAGATAATACTTGTCCTGCATCGGTACGAAGCCTGGCGGGACGGCCTTGAACCCGAGGAACGTCAGCGCGAGAAGACCGCCGTAAACCAGAAGCGCCACGCCGCTGACCCCAACGACCTTGCGGACCGTGTTGCCATAACCGTCCGGTGCACGCTGGAACGGCCGGCCAAGCGCCTGAAACAACCGATCAGCGCGGCCACGCAGACTGCGTGGGTCTCGCACGATCCCAACCGCGCGCGGCCGCAACAAGAGTCCGGCGAGCGCCGGGCTGAGCGTGAGCGAATTGACCGCCGACAGGATGGTCGAGATGGCGATCGTGAGTGCAAACTGGCGATAGAACTCACCCTGCAGACCGCTCAGGAAGGCGGTCGGGATAAAAACCGCAGCGAGCACCGAGGTGATTGCGATGATCGGACCGGTGACCTCGTCCATGGCGCGCCTGGCGGCTTGAGCGGGTTCCTCGCCATTTTCGATGTGTCGTTCGACGTTCTCGACCACGACGATCGCGTCGTCGACGACGATGCCGATCGACAGCACCAGGCCAAACAAGGACAAGGTGTTGAGCGAGAAGCCCATCAGATGCATGACGGCGAAGGTGCCGATCAGCGACACCGGCACTGCCATGAGGGGGATGAGCGAAGCCCGCCAGCTGCGCAGGAACAGCACCACCACGATGACGACGAGAAGGATCGCCTCCAGCAGGGTGGTTGCCACCGACTCCAACGAGGCACGGACAAAGACCGTCGGGTCATAGGCGATGCGCGAGCTGAGTCCGGCCGGGAAGCTGGCTTCAAGCCGCTGCATGGTGGTCCGCACCGACTTCGCAACGTCGAGTGCGTTGGCGCCCGGGCTCTGAACGATCTGCAGCGCGACGGCGGGCTCGCCGTCAAGCAGGCTGCGCAGTGCGTAGGCATCGGCCCCCATCTCGATGCGGGCGACATCGCGCAGGCGCGTCAACTGGCCGTCGCCGCCCGTGCGAACGATGATCTCGCCGAACTGCTTCTCGTCGGTCAAGCGCCCGAGCGTGTTCACCGTCACCTGGAATGCGGCACTGGAATTGGGCGCCTGGCCAACGGAACCGGCCGCCACCTGCACGTTTTGCTCGCGCACGGCGGCAATCACATCGCCAGCCGTCAGCCCGCGTGCGGCGATCAGGCTCGGATCGAGCCAGAGTCGCATACTGTATTCGCCTGCGCCCCAAACCAGGACGTCGCTGACCCCCGGGATACGGGACAGCTCGTCGCGCACCTGGAGGTAGGCGTAGTTCGAAATATAGAGAGGGTCGTAGCGCTTTTCGGGCGACAGCAGGTGAACCACCATCAGGATATCCGGCGAGGTCTTCTGCGTGACGACGCCTTGGCGCTGCACCTCTTCAGGCAAACGCGGCAGCGCGCGCGAGACCCGGTTTTGCACCTGGATCTGTGCCATATCGGCATTCGTTCCCTGCGCGAAAGTGACGGTCAGAACCATGCGACCATCGGTTGCCGATTGCGACGACATGTACAACATGCCCTCGACCCCGGTGATCGCCTGCTCGAGTGGCGCTGCCACCGTTTCAGCAATCACCTTGGGATTGGCGCCCGGGTAGGAGGCGGTCACCTGCACGGTCGGCGGCGTCACCGCCGGATACTCGCTGAGCGGCAATTGGAAGAAGGCAACGATGCCGGCGATCACCATCAGCACTGAGAGGACGATGGCGAAGATCGGGCGATCGATGAAGAAGCGTGGGAAAGTCATCGTGCGGCTCCCGAGGCTTGCGGCACAGCTATAGGTGCACCGTCAATCGCGGCTGACTGTGGCGTAACCTGCATGCCGGGGCGCACCAGACCCTTGACCACAATCCGCTCGCCGGGCTGCAGGCCTTGCTCGATCACGCGCAAACCGTCGACCTCTGGGCCCAGCTCCACGGGCCGGTATTCCGCCTTGTCATCCTTGCCAACAACGAGTACATAGCGAGTTCCCTGGGCGGTGCCAATTGATTGATCGGAGACTAGAACCCTGGCTTGCGGGGCTCCCGTCTCCAGTTTCACCTTGGCAAAAAGACCAGGCGTTAAATGCCCGCCGGGATTGTCGACAACAGCGCGGATACGCACTGTTCCCGTAAGACGATCGCTGGTATTGGAGAGGAAGTCGACACGGCCGGGCCTCGAGTACGTCTTGTCGGTAAGCAGTGCCACCATGACCTTCGCCGCTTGTAACCCATGTGAAGTCGCGTTGGCTCGCCCTGCGGCAAGCGATCGCAAGTAAGTGCGTTCGTCGATATCGAAATAGACATGGAGCGGATCGATCGAGACGATCGTCGTGAGTGGAGTCACTCCGCCGGTGACGTAGTTGCCTTCTGTTACGAGGGCTTGCCCGACACGTCCGCTGATCGGCGCCGTGACGCGCGCAAAACTCAGTTCCAATAGCGCGGCATCCAGCGCTGCCTTTGCGGCATCGACCTGTGCTTTGCCCGCATTCAGCGAGGCGGTTGCGGAATCGAGCCGATCACGTGCGACGATCTTTTGGGCGAACAGCTGTTCGGCTCGTGCATGTTCTGCCTGAGCGAGCATCGATGCCGCTTGAGCCTGGCGCAGGCGTGCCGTCGCGGCGTTCACCGCAGCTTGGAAGATCCGAGGGTCGATGAGAAAGAGCTCGCGGCCCTTTTCGACGAAGCGTCCTTCCGGAACGCTCACGGCTTGAATGTAGCCAGCGACTCTTGGGCGCAGCTCAACTCGCTTGACTGCGGTCAGCGATCCGGTGAACTCGACAAATGGCGTCACCGGGCGAACGACCACCTCGGCCACCGGGACACTCGGTGGCTTTGCGGGAGCGGCAATGGAGATCGACTGTTTGCATCCCGCGATAGCGAGCGCGAAGGTTAGCGCCGCTGTGACCGTGGTTACGCGTTTAACCTTCATAACTCTTTCCTTTCGCGACTGCATTCGACAGATGGTCTTTGCTGAGCTGAAGCAGCTCCTCTTGCATTTATCCGGCTTGCCACGCTTGGAAGGTCAAGCGCCTTTCGGATTCGAGCACCCTGTTGCACGGTGCTGCTGCCTGGCACGATCACGGACCCGGCATTCGCGTCCGCTTGCGGAACGCTTCACGCAAGTGCTCGTGCAGGTACGAACTCGAATTGACGGCGCGGTGCGGACCTCGCCAAGGGCACCGGCCGCGAGGCAGTGCAAAGTGGCGCAGAACGCCAGTCGCTTCATTTTTCGCGGGGGCCAAGCGGCACTCGGATCGTGCTGGTGATGGAGGGAGCGCACCGCGCGGTGCTCGGTATGGGCGGCGGATCTCATGGCGTGGGCTCCTACGGCCGGGCCAATGTGCCGACCGTCCCGCCCATCTTCCCCAAACGCGGCGGGTCAGGAAGGACGACTGCCCGACGCTTTGCGCCAAGCGGCTACCGGGGCGCTGCCCTTACGGTCTGCGCGGGGTGCCCGGTGTGCGGCGTGCTTCCGCGATCTCGCTGGGTGTGGCGTCCACCACACGCAGAAACGAACGCCGCATGGAGTCGGCGCTTCCGAAACCGCACTTGGCGGCTACCGACTTCACGCCCACTCCCGACGCCTCGAGCAGGCTGCATGCCACTTCGACGCGCACACGCTCGACGAAGCGCGCCGGCGTCGTGCCCTTCTCACTGCGAAAGATGCGCGTGAACTGGCGCGCGCTCATGTGCATATTGGCGGCCATGCGCTCGACGCTGATGTCCTCGGCGAGGTGCTCGAAAATCCAGTTCTCCAGGTCGTCGAAGGGCTTGATCGAGCTGGACTGCAGCGCGAGCAGCTTGCTGATCTGCGAGTAGCTCCCGGTCCGCCGGACGAAAAGCACGAGCCATTGCGCGATCGCGAAGGCTTTGCGTGGGCCGAAGTCCTCTTCGACGAACAGCAGCGCTAGGTCGATGCCGGTGGTGATGCCGGCAGAGGTGTAAATGTGGCCGTCCTTCACGAAAATCGAACCACGCACGAGCTCGACGCGCGGGTAGCGCTCGGCCAGGTGGTCGCACCACTGCCAGTGCGTGACCACGCGCCGGCCCTCCAGCGCGCCCGACGCGGCGAGGACAAACGTGCCGAGGCAGCTCGCGCCGACTCGACGCGCCTGCGACGACATCTCTTTCAGCCAGCGCAGATAGGCCGGGTCGTAGTGGCCCGCGGGGGCCTCAGGTCCGCCCACCACCCAGAGCGTGTCGATGGGACGATCAAACTTCCGGAAGTCCGTGCCGCCGGTGACTCGCAGCCCCCGATTGATAGCGGTCGAGCCATCACACTCAGGCGATACCAGTTCGATCTCGTAGTCGCACTGGGCGAACACCTCCAGTGGACCCGCAAGGTCCTGCACCTCCAACGGCGGTACACCGGTGAGTACGATTGTGCGCATATACGGTCATTGTGGCGGAAAACGTCGGCAAACTGTCTGAATTTGTCGTCCTCCAAGCTTTCCGTGCGGCGCTGGGTTCGCGTCATGCCGGCCGCGATAATTCAGCGATTCGGCCATATGTTGTTCCCTCACGAGCTCTGAGCGATCGAGGTCGGCGATCGTCCGCGCTATCTTGAGAACACGGTGGCAGGCCCGCATCGAAAGTTGCAGATGCGAGACCGATAGTCGCAGCAGCCGGCTTGAGCTCGCGTCGATTTGCAGGTCGTTTTCGCTGCGACTTGCTGCAAGACGCGCATTCGCGACTCCCTGCCGCTCGATCTGGAGTTCACGCGACCTAGCCACGCGTTCGCGCACAGCGCTCGACGGCTCACCCTTGTGCAGCGACAGCATCTCCGCTTCTGGAACTGAGGGCACTTCAACGTGCATATCGATTCGATCCATAAGCGGGCCTGATATCCGACCGCGGTATTGCGCGATCTGATCGGGCGTGCAACGGCATCTTCCGCTGTGATGCCCGAGCCATCCACACTTGCAGGGATTCATCGCCGCGACCAGCTGGAATCGCGCCGGAAAATCCGCCTGCATCGCCGCCCGCGAAATCGTGATGCGCCCGCTCTCCAGCGGCTCGCGCAGCACCTCCAGCACGTGGCGGCTGAACTCCGGAAGTTCGTCGAGGAAGAGCACGCCGTGGTGCGCGAGCGAGATCTCCCCGGGGCGCGGCGGCGAGCCCCCGCCCACCAGCGCCACGCCCGAGGCCGTGTGGTGAGGCGCCCGCCATTCGCGCACGCCGAAGCGCTCGGCCGAGAACCCGCGCGTGGCGAGGCTCTGCACGGCGGCGGCTTCCAGCGCCTCGTCCTCGGTCATCGCCGGCAGGATTCCCGGCAGGCGCTGCGCGAGGAGCGTCTTGCCGGTGCCGGGCGGACCGGTGAGGAGAAGCGAATGCCCGCCGGCGGCCGCGATTTCCAGCGCGCGCCGCGCCTGCGCCTGGCCCTTCACGTCGGCGAGGTCCGGCCACCGGCCTTCGTTCGCCCGCGCCTCGCCCACCACGCGATCGAGCCTCTCCCGTCCCGCGAGATGCGCGCACACCGCGGAGAGCGACTTCGCCGGATGCACGATCGCGCCCGGCACTAGTGCCGCCTCGCCCGCGGAGCATTCCGGAAGTACGAAGGCGTGGCCATCGCGGTGCGCGGCAAGCGCCATCGCGAGCGCCCCGCGCACCGGGCGCAGCTCCCCGGAAAGGGCGAGCTCTCCCGCGAACTCCAGGCCCTCGAGCGCGGCGGCGGGAACCTGGTTCGAGGCGGCGAGGATGCCCAGCGCGATGGGAAGGTCGAAGCGCCCGCTCTCCTTGGGAAGGTCCGCGGGGGCGAGGCTCACGGTGGTGCGCCACTGCGGCACCTGGAAGCGGGCGGTGAGGAGCGCGGCGCGCACCCGGTCGCGGGCCTCCTTCACTTCCGTCTCCGGCAGGCCCACCACGTGGAAGCCCGGAAGCCCCGGGCCCACGTGCACTTCCACGCGAACCAGCGGCGCCTGCATGCCCGCGAGCGCGCGGGAGAGTACGGCGGCGAGTGACACCCGGTCGGCCCCCCGGAAACCCGGGCGGGGCGGGCCTCGCGCGGGCGTTTCCTTATATGTCGGTGGAAAGCCGCGCTTCGAGCGCGGCGACTTTCGCTTCCAGTTCCGCGACTCTCTTACGGGCCCGGGCGAGGACTTCCGACTGGACGTCGAATTCCTCCCGCGTGACGAGGTCGAGGCGCGCGAAGGCCGTCGCGAGGACGGCTTTCGCGTTCTTCTCCAGGTCGCGCGCCGGGTTGGAGGCGGCGGCTTCGGCGAGGCGGGCGGCGATGTCGCCCAGGAGCTTCTCGTTCATCTCAATTCCCCGCGGGAGGTGTCGGTTGACGGCTACAGGGCGCACCGCGGCGGTGCGCCGGGACAGCGCGAAGCGCCGGATCGGTGCGCGCCGTGGAAAGCGCTGAAATGAATCCTTCACGAACAAGGACTTGCGCGGCGCCCGGCGATGGCACGCTCCCTGCTAAACCCTGCCCGGTGCATCTCTTTTCCACGTCCCCGAAGGATACCAACATGCGATACCTGCCCAAAGCCCTTGCCCTTTCCAGCCTCGCCCTGGCTGCCTTCGCCGCGCCCCTCGCGCAGGCCGACGCGCCCAGCGTGAAGCTCTCGGTGTTCAGCGAGTACGAATACCGCGGCATCTCCCAGACCTCCGAGAAGCCCGCCGGGCAGCTCAACGTCGACTGGGCGCACTCCAGCGGCTTCTACCTCGGCACCTTCGTGTCGAACATCAAGTGGCTGAAGGACGTGGCCGAGGTCGGCGACTTCTCGACTTCCGCCAAGATCGAGTGGGATATCTTCGGCGGCTTCAAGTTCGAGCCGGTGAAGGACGTGACGGTGGACGTGGGCTACCTGCGCTACGAGTACCCCTCGTCCGGCGCCTTCAACCCCTCGCCCAACACCGACGAGATCTACGTGGGCGCGGGCTACGGCCCGGTGTCCGTGAAGTACTCCCACTCCACCAGCAACCTCTTCGGCGTGGTGGACAGCAAGGGCAGCAACTTCATCGAGGCGAACGTCTCCTTCCCCATCACCGAGAAGCTCGCCCTCACCGGCCACATCGGCCACCAGAAGTTCAAGAACAACAAGCCCCTCGACTACACCGTGTACAAGCTCGGCCTCGCCTACGACCTGGGCGGCGGTTGGGGCGTGGGCGGCTACGTGAAGGACACGGACGCCGAGCCCGCCCTGTGGACGGTCAAGGGCAAGGACTGGAGCAAGAGCCGCCTGGTCGCCTACGCCTCCTACACCTTCTGACCACGCACACGAGCCACGCGGGCCGGCCGCGCGCCGGCCCGACAACGGGAGAAAACACATGAAGCTAGTCACGGCGATCATCAAGCCGTTCAAGCTGGACGAGGTCCGCGAGGCGCTTTCCGCGATCGGCGTCCAGGGCATCACCGTCACCGAGGTGAAAGGCTTCGGCCGGCAGAAGGGACACACCGAGCTCTACCGCGGCGCCGAGTACGTCGTCGACTTCCTGCCCAAGGTGAAGATCGAGGCGGCCATCAAGAGCGAGCTGCTCGACCAGGTGATCGAGGCGATCGAGAAGAGCGCCAACACCGGGAAGATCGGCGACGGGAAGATCTTCGTCTTCGAACTCGAGCAGGTCGTGCGCATCCGCACCGGCGAGACCGGCGCGGACGCACTCTAGGAAACCAAGGGGAACCCACATGAAACGCCTACTGAGTCTCATCGCGCTTTCCGCGGCGCTTGCCTTCGGCGGCCTCGCGGTCGCGCAGGAGAAGAAGGCCGACGCTCCCACGGCGGCCCCGGCGGCCGCGGCGGCGCCTGCCGACGCGAAGCCCGCGGAAGCGGCGCCCGCCCCGGCCGTCGCCGCACCCGCACCCGCGCCCGCTGCCCCGGCGGCCGCGGCAGCCCCCGCGCCGACGCCCAACAAGGGCGACGTCGCGTGGCTGCTCACCTCCACCGCCATGGTGCTGCTGATGAGCGTGCCGGCGCTCGCCCTCTTCTACGGGGGCATGGTGCGCTCGAAGAACATGCTCTCGGTGCTGATGCAGGTCTTCGTCGTGTTCTCGCTGATCGTCGTGCTCTGGAGCGTGTACGGCTACTCGCTCGCCTTCACGGAGGGCAACGCCTACATCGGCGGCTTCGACCGGCTCTTCCTCAACGGCACCTTCGACGCGTCCAAGGGCGAATTCGCCATGGGGGCGACCTTCTCGAAGGCCACGCCGATCCCGGAGCTGCTCTTCGTGGCCTTCCAGGCGACCTTCGCGGCCATCACCTGCGCGCTGATCCTGGGCGCCTTCGCCGAGCGCGTGAAGTTCTCCGCGGTGCTGCTCTTCATGGTGATCTGGTTCACCTTC
>Ga0154020_10002990_pt1 | contig 20521 bp, 23 predicted proteins | sample Klosneuvirus_201_FD_109709 | JGI IMG/M metagenome (GOLD analysis project Ga0154020, IMG submission 109709) | Active sludge microbial communities from wastewater, Klosterneuburg, Austria - Klosneuvirus_20160825_MG | ecosystem: Engineered > WWTP > Aerobic digester > Activated sludge | place... | reverse complement strand
TCGGCGAGTTTGGCCAGCGAGGAAAATTCGTTGCCGGTCATCGCGATCAGCGGCACGTTCTGGCGCTTGATCAGGGGCAGGATGGTCAGCAGCTCGTCGGTTTCGCCGGAATTGCTCAGGCTCAGCACGACATCCTTCTGCGTGATCATGCCGAGGTCACCGTGGCTGGCTTCGGCCGGATGCACGAAGAACGCCGGCGTGCCGGTGGAGGCCAGGGTGGCCGCAATCTTGCGTGCGATATGCCCGGATTTGCCGATCCCGGTCACGACGACGCGGCCCTGGCACTGGAACATGAGCACGCAGGCACTGAGGAAGCTGCCGTTGACGCGCTGCTGCAGGGCCTCGATCGCACGCGCCTCGGTCACGATCACCGTGCGCGCGCTTTCGCGGATCGCCGCTTCGACAAGCATCGGGTTGGTCGAGGAGAGCTGGGCCGGGTTCAATTGGGCATTCATCGGGGTCGGATTCAATGGCGAAAGTGCGCGGTCCGCCGGCCTGGAATTTCGGCGGCGCCGGATTTTTAGTACCATTACGCATTCCCATTGTATCTGTAACCCCCGTTTGCGCCTATGCCGTGCGGGTTCGCTTGTTCGTCGCCGGCTTGCCAGGAATCCGCCTTTTCATGGACACAAAGACCATCCACGATCTGATCCAGAGCGGGATTCCGGACGCGGAAATCCATGTCGAGGGCGCCGATGGCGTGCATTTCGAGGCGCGCGTGGTCAGCCCGGTGTTTGCCGGCAAGCTGCCGTTGGCGCGTCACCGGCTTGTTTACGCGACGCTCGGCGCCCACATGGGGAACGCAATCCATGCCCTCTCGCTGCGCACCTTGACACCGGAAGAAGCGCTCAAGGGTTGAACACGGAGTTTGCTGCACTCCACCCGCTACAGTCGTTCGCGCCAAGGCGATGAACGTCGCCTTGTCATTTACCCGAACCAGGAAAATCGCCGGCCATGGCCAAAATCGTAATCAACGGCGGTGAGCCGCTGCAGGGTGAGGTGCAGATTTCCGGTGCCAAGAACGCCGTGCTGCCGATCCTTGCCGCTTGCCTGCTCGCCGACGAGCCGGTCAGCATCGCCAACGTGCCGCATCTGCACGATGTCACCACGACCATGGAATTGCTCGGCCAGATGGGCGTGCAACTTGTCGTTGATGAGCGCATGAAGATCCAGGTCGATCCGCGCACCACCCATCGCCTGTTTGCGCCATATGACCTGGTCAAGACCATGCGCGCCTCGATCCTCGTGCTCGGCCCGCTGGTGGCGCGCTACGGCGAAGCCGAGGTTTCCCTGCCTGGTGGTTGTGCGATCGGCTCGCGCCCGGTCAACCTGCATATCCAGGGTTTGCAGGCCCTGGGGGCCGATGTCCGCGTCGAGAACGGCTACATCAAGGCGCGCGCCAAGCGTCTCAGGGGCGCACGCATCGTGCTCGATCTGGTCACCGTGACCGGCACCGAGAACCTGATGATGGCGGCGGTGCTCGCCAAGGGCACGACGGTCATCGAGAACGCCGCGCAGGAACCTGAAGTCGTTGACCTGGCCAATTGCCTGAACAGCATGGGTGCGAAGATTTCCGGCGCGGGCACCACCTCGATCGTCATCGAAGGCGTCGAGCGGCTGGGTGGTACCGATTACGAGGTGTTGCCGGATCGCATCGAAACCGGCACCTTCCTGGTGGCCGCGGCCATCACCGGCGGCAAGATCCGCGCCCGCCATGCACGGCCGAAGACCCTTGATGCGGTGCTCTCCAAGCTCGAGGACGCCGGTGCGCATATCTCGACCGGCGATGACTGGATCGAGCTCGACATGCGCGGCCGCCGGCCGAAGGCAGTCAATATCACCACCGCGCCGTACCCGGCTTTCCCTACCGACATGCAGGCCCAGTTCACCGCGCTCAACTGCGTTGCCGAGGGCGTCGGCGTGATCACCGAAACCGTCTTTGAAAATCGTTTCATGCATGCGCTGGAACTGCAGCGCCTCGGTGCCGACATCCAGCTCGAAAGCAATACCGCGATCATCAAGGGTGTGCCGGCGATGACCGGTGCGCCAATGATGGCCACCGACCTGCGCGCCTCGGCCTCGCTGGTCCTGGCCGGCTTGGTCGCCAAGGGCGATACGGTCATCGACCGCATCTACCATATCGATCGCGGCTACGAAAACATCGAGGAAAAGCTCGGCTCGCTGGGTGCCCGCATCCGCCGCTTGCCTTCTTGAAGCGGGAATGGGGAATAGGCAATAGGGCATGGTTGGAGCAGGACAGCGGCGCGCGTAGAACTTGCGACAGGCTGTCGCTTTGCGTTTGCCGATTCCCTATTCCCCATTCTCCATTCCCGATCGTGTCGCCACCAGCCGCATGGTGATCGTGTCGCCCTTGCGTTCGACTTGCTCGATCTGCACCGGAATCCAGCCGTTGTCGATTTTGGCGAACCAGCTGGTCGATGTACGCTTCTTGCGCACGCGCTCGAGGCAGCGGGTCAGGAAGCTGCCGGCCGGGACATTCAGCTTGACTTCGCCGCAAGGCGAGTAGCGGACATCGTCGATGGCGTCTTTCGTCGCCACCTTGTAGCTGAAGGTGTCGGCATGGCCGGCCAGGTCCGCGGCCAGGGCAATGGTCAGCGCATTGCGGTCGATGGTGAACGGGACCAGGCCATAGCGCGCATCACTGCCGCCCTCGACCATGTGCACTTCACCGGAGTCCCAGTCGAACTCGCCGTGGCGGCGCTTGTTCTTGAAGGCCATGTCCTGGCGGAAATCGTAACGGGTGGTTTCCGGGCGTGCGCCGTTCCAGCGCAGCACGGATTCTTCGGCGACATCGAGACCGGCAATTTTCGCCAGGCTGGACGTCCCCTGCGTGGTCGTGCGCAGGGTCCAGTTGGCGTCGCCGTTGCGCTTCCATTCGATGGTCGTCCGCGCGATCTCATGGCCGTTGCGCAAGGTTGCATATTCGGCCGTGAACGGTGCGATCGGTGAATCGGCAAGGACACAGCCTGCCGGAACGAGGAGACACAGGAGCAGGGTGGCAATCCGGTTCAAGGCGCGCTTCCGCTGAAAGGGCGGCATTCTGGTAGCTGCATGATGAATGCCGGGTGTCGCCAGCGAATTCAGTCCGGCAGGCGCAGCGGCGCGGCCAGCGCCACGCCGTCGAGGAGGATCGTGTCCGCCCTCAAGGCCAGGCGACCCGCGGCGAGCAAGCCGACGCAGGCCACCAGCAAGCGGTGTTCACGGGCGAGCAGGCGGCTGGCCAGGCTGCCTTCCGTGTCACCCTCGGCGATCTCGATGACGGTCTGCGCAATGACCGGCCCGCCATCCAGTTCGGCGGTGACGAAATGCACGCTGGCGCCATGCTCGCGATCGCCGGCTTCAAGCGCGCGTCGATGCGTGTGCAGACCCGGATAGCGGGGCAGCAGGGACGGATGGATGTTGATGATGCGGCCCAGCCATGGTGCAAAGGCCTCTGCGTCGAGGATGCGCATGAAGCCGGCAAGCACGATCAGGTCCGCGTGCAGATCGGCTATGCGCGCGAACAGGGCAAGGTCGTAGCCGCGGCGATCGGGGAACTGGCGCGGATCGAGATGGATTGCCGCAATGTCATGGCTGCGGGCGAGTTCAAGTGCGCGCGCCTCGTGCTTGTCGGAAAGCACGCCGACAATGCGGATGGGCAGGTGCCCGCCGCGCTGCGCGTCGATCAGCGCCTCAAGATTGCTGCCCCTGCCCGAGGCGAGCACCACGACACGCATGGCCTTGTCCGGATCGTTCAACGGATATGCACGCGCTCATCGCCGCGTGCCGCTTCGATGGCACCGATCGTCCATGCCTGCAAGCCAAGGGTTTCAAGGGCATCGAGGGTCGCACCGGCGTGCTCGCGCGAGACGATCAGGGTGTAGCCGATGCCGCAGTTGAAGGTCCGCCACATTTCATCCTGGGCCACCTTGCCTTCACGTTGCAGCCAGTCGAAGACGACGGGTGCCTTCCACGCGCTGCTGTCGAGTTCGATGCCCAGGTGCGCGGGGACGACGCGGATGATGTTCTCGCGCAGGCCGCCGCCGGTAATGTGCGCCATGCCGTTGATCGGCAACTGCTGGAGCAGCTTGAGGATCGGTTTGACATAGATCGTGGTCGGCATCATCAGCGCATCGGCGAGGCTGATCCCGCCAAGGTCGAGATCGAACGGGTTGCCGGCGCGCTCGACGATGCGGCGGATCAGCGAGTAGCCGTTCGAGTGCGCGCCGGAAGCGGCGATGCCGATGATCGCGTCGCCGGCATTGATGCGGCTGCCATCGATCAGGGCGAGTTTTTCAACCGCGCCGACGCAGAAGCCGGCCAAGTCATACTCGCCGGGCGGATACATGCTCGGCATCTCGGCGGTCTCGCCACCGATCAGGGCACAGCCGGCCAGCTCGCAGCCCTTGGCGATGCCGCCGACCACGGCCACCGTGGTTTCGACATCGAGTTGGCCGGTGGCGAAATAATCGAGGAAAAACAATGGCTCGGCACCCTGCACGAGGACGTCGTTGACACACATGCCGACCAGGTCGATGCCGATCGTGGCGTGGCGATCGAGTGTCTGCGCAAGCTTGAGCTTGGTGCCGACGCCGTCGGTGCCCGACACCAGCACCGGTTCGCGATAGCGGCCACCGAGGTCGAACAGGCCACCAAAGCCGCCAAGACCCGACATCACTTCCTTGCGGAAAGTGCGCGCAACCAGCGGCTTGATGCGCTCGACGACGGCATTGCCGGCATCGATATCGACACCGGCGGCGCGGTAGGTAAGGGCCTCGTTCTCGTTCGACATGGGCAGAGCCGGATACGCGGGGGCGCGCATCTTACCAGCAACCGCAGCGAAGGCCCGCGCAGGGACCAAGGGAGGTGCCCCGGTGCGGCAGCCGCGCAGGCCCTCGATGGACGAGGCAGGCGCCGTCCGGCAGACTTGTCGAAATTCTTGCCGGGTCAGGGACTCCCCTCATGCGTGCCTCCGACATCGACGTTGCAACTTGTGCGAAGCGATTCCCGTGCCGTGCCCGGGAACCGCGGAACGCCGAGGCCGGCAAGGGCGGAAGCGGCTGCCGCTGGCTGCCGATCATGCTGCTGTGGCTGGCTGCGGGCTTGCTCGCGACCGCGGCGGTCGCCGCCCCGACCACCTACAGCGGCGAGGCACCGGTCGCCAACCAGTCGGAAGCCGCGCGCGCAGGGGCCTTGAAAACAGCGCTTGCCGAGGTCGTGATGCGACTCAGCGGTGATCCCGGCATCCTTGCGCGCAGCGAAGTCGCCAATGCGGTGGCGGGCGCCGACAAGCTGGTCCTGCAGTACCGCTACCGGCGCGACAACGTCACCGATGATGCCGGCGCGTCAGTTTCCCGGCTCGTGCTGGTTGCCGAGTTCGACAGCGACGCGGTCGATCGCATGCTGGCCGGGGCGGGTTTCGCCGGCGGCGGGGCGAGCGTCGCCATCGACGCCACGCCGGTCGAGAAGCGGATCTGGCTGAGCGGCATCCACTCCGCCGCCGACTATGCGCGGGCGCTCGGTTACCTGACGCGCCAGGCGCAGGTGCGCCGGTCCTGGCCGGTCGAGGCGCGTGGCGACGGCATCCTCGTGCACCTCGTCCTTGCCGGTGATTTCAGCCGCTGGCTGGGCCTGGTCGGCACGGACATGGTGTTGCAGGTGAACAGCGCCAGCCCGCCCGTGCAAGGCATCGATGCGACCCTCGCCTTGAGTCCCTGACTTGTGTCGATGTGGCGTCACCTGCCCAACCTGATCACGGCCCTGCGCATCGCCCTGGTCTGGCCCGTGTTCTGGCTCATCTCGCGTGGAGATTTCGGCAGCGCTCTGATGCTGGCCGCATTGGCTGGTGCCAGCGATGCCCTTGATGGCTGGCTGGCGAAGCATTTCAACTGGCAATCACGCCTTGGCGGACTGCTCGATCCGCTTGCCGACAAGCTCCTGCTGCTTGCCGCGTTCAGCGCCTTGGCGACAATTGGCGCGGTGCCGTTGTGGCTGTTCGCGCTGGTCATCGGTCGCGACCTGGTGATCGTCTGCGGGGCGATCGCCTATCACAACCTGATTGGCCCGTTCGACGCGCAGCCGACGCGCCTGTCGAAGCTGACCACGGTCGTGCAGATTGTTTTCGTGCTTGCCGAGCTGCTGCGCCAGGCCTGGCCTCCGCAATGGCCTGGACAGGGCGTGCTGCTTGTCGCGACCGCGCTGTTGACGGTGGCCAGCGGGCTAAACTATGTCCTCGTCTGGTCGCGGCGTGCGCGCCGGGAATTCGCCAATCGCCGGCGCCTGAAGGAATCCTCGCATGGCCGCTAGTCTCGATATCCGCCTCAAATGGTTGATCCTGGTCGCCCTGGTGGGTGGGGTGCTGTACCTGATCGGACCGGTGCTGGCGCCGTTCATCATTGCCGGCCTGTTCGCCTATCTGTTCAACCCTGTGGTCGAAAAGCTCGAGCGCCGCGGCGTCAGTCGTTCGATCGGGGTCAGCCTGGTCTTTCTCGTCCTGACCCTGGTGCTGGTTGGCATCGTGCTCGTGCTGATTCCGTTCATGGACAAGCAGGTCACCCGCTTCATCGACCAGCTGCCGAGCTGGACCGACTGGGCGCGGGATGTCGCGACGCCATGGGTCGAGCAGCATTTCGGCATCAGCCTCGGCATGTTCGAAAGCCAGGGCGTGGTCGAGATGTTGAAGGGCCACTGGAAGGAAGCGGGTGGATTCGCCACCACGGTGCTGGCCAAGGTTTCCAAATCCGGTTTCGCGATCATTGCCTGGGCGCTCAACCTGGTCATCATTCCGGTTGCCGCGTTTTATCTGTTGCGCGACTGGAACATCGTCGTCGAACGCATTCATGCGCTGGTGCCGCGCTCGATCGAGCCGGTGGTGACGCGCCTGACCCGTGAATCGGATGAAACCCTCGGCGGTTTCCTGCGCGGCCAGCTCAGCGTGATGATCATCCTCGGCACCTTTTACGGCATCGGCCTGTGGTCGGTCGGCATCAGTGTCGGCCCTTTGATCGGCATGATCGCGGGTGTGATCAGCTTCGTGCCGTACCTGGGCGCGATTGTCGGCGTCGGCATGGGCGTGATCGCCGCAGTGGCGCAGTACCAGGACGTCTACCACGTCGTCCTCGTGCTGATCGTTTTTGTTGTCGGCCAGTTGCTCGAAGGCTATGTGCTGGTGCCCAAGCTTGTCGGCGACAAGATCGGCCTGCATCCGGTGGCGGTGATGTTCGCGATACTTGCCGGTGGCGAATTGTTCGGCTTTGTCGGCGTCCTGCTGGCCTTGCCGATCGCCGCCGTGATCATGGTCCTGTTGCGTTATGCCTATGAGCGCTACACGCAAAGCGAGATGTATCAGGAAACCGAGGCCGAATCGCTCATTGTCGGCGTCGATGATGCCGACAATCCATCGCGTGAGGACGTGGTGATCATCGTCGCGAGCGCACCTGCAGCCGACACGGATTCCAGCGTCAGGCCATGAGCGCACAGATTCCGCTGGCCCTGCGCTGGCCGGCGCACCAGCGCTTTGCCTCGTTTGTCGCCGGAGCCAATGCGCCCGGGATCGACATCCTGCGCGACGCGGCACATGGCGCGGGTGTCGATCGCGTGTTCCTCGCCGGCGCGCGCGGCAGCGGCAAGAGTCATCTGCTGATCGCGGTGTGTGCCGAAGCGACCGCCGCCGGACGCAGCGCCCAGTACCTCGATCTGTCACGGCTGGGCGAAGCGGCGGGTGACACGATCCGGCGTTTTGCCGGCAGTGATGTGCTGGCGATCGACAATCTCGATGTGCTGGTCGGCGATGCATCCGCCGAGCATGCGCTGTTCGATCTGCACAACCGCTGCCGCGCCGAGGGCACGACCCTGGTCTTTGCGGCCAGCGATCCGCCGACGGCACTGGCACTGCAACTGCCGGATCTCGTCTCGCGGCTGTCTGCATGCACGCAGTGGCAGATCCGCCCGCTCGATGAGGCGATGCGCCGTCGCATCGTCCGTGATCTGGCCAGCGCGCGCGGGCTTGAGCTGGATGACGCCGTGCTCGACTGGCTGTTCACGCGGCGTGCGCGCGATCTCGGCACCCTGGTCGGCCTGCTTGATCGCATCGATCAGGCCGCGCTCGCCGCGCAACGGCGGGTCACCGTGCCGTTCCTGCGTCAGCTGTTTCCGCCAGCGACGAGTTGAACACGCCGTTTCAGCGATTGCGCAGGCGCCGGTCCAACTCGGCGAGCCGTTGCGGTGTGCCGACATCGACCCAGTCGCCGGCGAAGAATTCGCCGCTGACCTGATGCCGGCGCATGGCCGCGCGCAGCAGGGGGGCGAGGGGGAATCGCGCCGGTGTTTCGGCTGCCCCGGCGTGTCCGTGCAGGGCCGTGCGCCACTCGTCGAACAACGCCGCGCGATACACGCCGACACCGGAATAAGTCAGTCGCGCGGGACCACTGTCGATCAGATGGCCGTCCGCTTCCAGGGCGAAATCGCCGTGCGCGACATGTGCCGGATTGGCCACCATGACGAGGTGGGCGAGGCTGTCGGGAGCGTGCGCCAGATGCGCGAAATCCATGTCGATCCAGATGTCGCCGTTGACCAGCAGGAACGGTTTGTCGCCAAGTCGATCGAGCGCATTGAGCATGCCGCCGCCGGTTTCCAGCGCGACCGGTCCTTCGTCGATGTAGTCGATTTCGAGATTCCAGCGACTGCCATCGCCAAGTGCCGCCGGAAACTGGCCGGCGCGCCAGGAGGTGTTGATGACCACGCGGCTGATCCCGGCAGCGCCCAGTTTCTGCAGGTGCCATTCGATCAGGCGCTTGCCGCCGACTTCCAGCAAGGGCTTCGCCGTGGCATCGGTCAGCGGCCGCATGCGCTCGCCGCGGCCGGCTGCAAAAATCATCGCGCGCTCGAGTTTCACGCAGGTGGCAGCTCGCGTGGCACGCGCATGTCGCGCTCGCCAAGTGCGCCTTCGAGCAGGGCGGCGAAGGCTTGCAGTTCCGGGTAACGCCGGGCGACCGTGATCGCGTAGCGCCAGCACAGGGGCAGGTCGTCGAGATACTGGCGTTTGCCGTCGCGATACCAGAGCCGGCAGAAGATGCCGAGCACCTTGATGTGGCGCTGCAGGCCCATCAGATCGAACCAGCGCGAAAACCTTGCGGCGCTGACTTCCGGGCCAAGCAGATGGCTTGATTGCAGGCGCAGGCGATAGCTCTCGACCCAACCCGCGACGCGTTCCGCATCCCATTCGATGTAGCAGTCGCGCAGCAGGGACACGAGGTCGTAAGTGACCGGACCGACCACCGCATCCTGGAAATCGATGATGCCGGGATTGGCCAGCAGGGCCGATTCCGCGGCAGCAGCCACGTGCTCGACGATCATCAGGTTGCGGCTGTGGAAATCGCGATGCACGAAGGCGCGTGGTTGCTCGTCGGCGGCGTGCACGAGGAAGGTGAAGGCCGCCTCCATGATGTCCCGCTCCTCGCAGGAAATCGTGCACCCCAGGTGACGCTTGAGGAACCATTCGGGCAGCAGTTCCATCTCGCCGATCAGGCGCTCACGATCGTAGGCGGGCAAGCCGGCGACATCGACCGTGGTCTGCATGCGCAACAAGGCGTCGAGCGCATCGGCGTACAAGGCATCGGCGCTGGCTTGCGTGAGCTCCGGCAGATAGGTGCGCGTGCCGAGGTCCTCCATCAGCAGCAGGCCCTGGGCCGGGTCGACGGCGAGGACCTCCGGTGCATGCAGCCCGGCCGCGCGCAGTCGCGCATTGATGTCGAGCCAGCCGCCGAGATCCTCCCTGGCTGGCGGCGCGTCCATGAGGATGAGTGTCCTGGCGGTCGTTTCGACCCGCCAGTAACTGCGGAAACTTGCATCCTCGGAGGCGCGCGAAACGCGCGTCGGCGTTTCGCCGAGGATTTGCGCCAGCCAGTCAAGGCGACGCGCGTGGGCTGGTTCTTGCACAGGGAATCCCGGATCTGCAGGCCTCGGCAGTGTAAGCGAATGTCGCCTGCTTCGATCCGCCGCGGCCAAGGCGCCGCTTGCGGCATGGCGGGCGTTGAGTCGGCCATCGATAAATAGTACTATTTCGGTCCTTATTGGAGTCCGTATGTTGAGAGTCAGCAAATTGACCGACTACGCCACCGTGGTCATGACCTGCCTGGCGGTATCCGGCGACGAGGTTCTGAGTGCCCAGCTCCTCGCCGAACAGGCGCGCCTGGAGACGCCAACCGTGAGCAAGGTGCTCAAGCTGCTGGCCGGCGCCGGGCTGGTTGATTCCTGGCGTGGCGTCAACGGCGGCTATCGCCTGGCGCGCGCGCCGGAGGCGATCACCGTCGCCGATATCGTGACCGCCATGGAGGGGCCAATCGGCATGACCGAATGCTGTACCGAGAGCGGTCTCTGCGACCACGAGGCGCATTGCGGCGTGCGCGTGAACTGGCTGCGCATCAGCGAGGCCATCCGCACCGCGCTGCAAGGCGTGACCCTGGCCGACATGCTGGCAACGCCGCCAAGGCGCACGCCGGGCATCCCGTTGCGGGTGGCCATTTCATGAGTACTTCGACAATGACCCAAGCCATGCAGCGGGCCGAGCCTGCGCCACGCGAGCTGCCGCCGAGTCCGGGCAACGAGCACGTCGTCGAGGCGATGAACCGCCGCTACGACGCCGGCTTTGTCACCGACATCGAAACCGACAGCCTGCCGCCTGGACTCAACGAAGGTGTCGTGCGCTGGATTTCCGAGCGCAAGGGTGAGCCTGCCTGGATGACCGAGTGGCGACTTGCCGCCTATCGGCACTGGCTGACCATGATCGCGCCGGAATGGGCCAAGCTGCGCATTGGCCCGATCGATTTCCAGGCAATCAGTTATTACTCCGCGCCAAAGGCCAAGTACAAGTCGCTGGCCGATGTGCCGAAGGAACTGATCGATACCTACGACAAGCTTGGCGTGCCCTTGCACGAGCGGGCCAAGCTCGCCGGCGTGGCCGTCGATGCGGTGTTTGATTCGGTCTCGGTCGGCACCACGTTCCAGAAGGAACTGGCCGATGTCGGCGTGATCTTCTGCTCGATGTCCGAGGCAATCCGCAGCCATCCCGAACTGGTGCGCCGATACCTCGGCTCGGTAGTGCCGACCGCCGACAACTATTTCGCCGCGCTCAATTCCGCGGTGTTCTCCGACGGCAGTTTCGTCTTCATTCCGAAAGGCGTGCGTTGCCCGATGGAGCTGAGCACCTACTTCCGCATCAACGCCGGCCACACCGGCCAGTTCGAACGTACCTTGATCATTGCCGAGGAAGCTGCCAGCGTCTCCTACCTGGAAGGCTGCACGGCACCGATGCGCGACGAGAACCAGTTGCATGCGGCGGTCGTCGAACTGGTCGCGCTGGACGATGCCAACATCAAGTATTCGACCGTGCAGAACTGGTATCCGGGCGACGAGAACGGCGTCGGCGGCATCTACAACTTCGTCACCAAGCGCGGTGATTGCCGCGGCGCGCGCTCGAAGATCGTCTGGACCCAGGTTGAAACGGGTTCGGCGATCACCTGGAAGTATCCGAGCTGTGTGCTGCGCGGCGATGATTCGGTCGGCGAGTTCCATTCCGTGGCGCTCACCCATCACCACCAGCAGGCCGACACCGGCACCAAGATGATCCACATCGGTCGCAATACCAAATCGAAGATCATCGCCAAGGGCATCAGCGCCGGGCGCAGCCAGAACAGCTACCGCGGCCTGGTCAGGATCGAGAAAGGGGCCAGCGGCGCGCGCAACTACACGCAATGCGACAGCCTGCTGATAGGCAAGCAGTGCGGCGCGCACACGTTTCCGTACATCGAGGTGAAGAACCCGGGCGCGATCGTCGAACACGAGGCGACCACCTCGAAGATTTCCGACGACCAGATGTTCTACTGCCGCTCACGCGGCATTGCCGAGGAAGACGCGGTATCGCTGATCGTCGACGGCTTCTGCAAGCAGGTGTTCCGCGAGCTGCCGATGGAGTTTGCCGTCGAGGCGAAGAAACTGCTGGAAGTTTCGCTGGAAGGAGCGGTGGGATGAACGAACCGCAGGCTATCGAGGCCTTGCAGCATGCGCCCCCGTTCGGCGGTGTCGTCGAGTTGATTGTGGGTAAGGATGCACTGCAATCGCACCCTCCACGTCGAGGAAGCGATGTGACTTCCGGGTTTGCAGCACTGGATCAATTGAGGGCGCAACACAATGGCTGGAGCGAAGAAAATCCCCCGCGACTGGAGCGAGTTGCTCACGTTGTTAAATTCTGAAGGTATCGATTTTCTCGTCGTTGGGGCTTATGCGTTGGCTGCTCACGGGCATGAGCGCTACACGAAGGATCTGGATCTTTGGTTGGCGCCTACGGAAGAGAACGCTCGCAGGGTTGGCGACGTGCTGACGACTTTCGGCTTCCACGACCTCGCGCCTTCGGTGCAGGAATGGACCCAGGACAAGACAATGGTGCAGTTGGGGCGCGCGCCGTATCGAGTTGATCTGCTCAACTTCGCTTCGGGTCTGGAGTTTGCTGAAGCCTGGAATACGAGCGTTTTGGGTGAGCTCGGAGAGATAACGGTGCATTGTCTTGGCAAGGAGGCCCTCGTACGGAACAAGCTGGCGAGTGGACGACTCAAGGATTTTGCGGACGCCGAGGCCATTGCGCCGGAACGCGCTGTGGAAATTCGGGCCGCGCTTCTGGATGCGCTGGCAAACAATCGGGTTGAATAATGGCTGGAATGAGCATGTTGAAAATTGAAAACCTCCACGTCCGCGTTGCCGGCAAGGAAATCCTCAAGGGTCTCGATCTTGAAGTGAAGGCGGGCGAGGTGCACGCCATCATGGGTCCGAATGGTGCCGGCAAGTCGACGCTGGGCAACGTCCTCGCCGGCCGCGCGGGCTACGAAGTCAGCGCCGGGTCGATCCACTTCGAAGGCGGCGACCTGCTTGCGCTGGAACCCGAGGAGAGGGCCGCGGCCGGCGTCTTCCTTGCCTTCCAGTATCCGGTGGAGATCCCCGGGGTGAACAACACCTATTTCCTGCGCGCCGCACTCAATGCGCAGCGCAAGCGCCGTGGCGAGGCGGAGCTGGATTCGATGCAGTTCCTCAAGCGCGTGCGCGAGAAGCTCGCCGTGCTGCATCTGAAGGACGAGTTGCTGCATCGTGCCGTCAACGAAGGTTTTTCGGGTGGCGAGAAGAAGCGCAACGAGATCTTCCAGATGGCCTTGCTTGAACCGAAGCTGGCAATCCTCGACGAGACCGATTCCGGCCTCGATATCGACGCGTTGAAGATGGTTGCCGACGGCGTCAATGCGATGCGCGATCCGGCGCGCGCGTTTGTCGTGATCACCCACTATCAGCGTTTGCTCGATTACATCGTGCCGGATTTCGTGCATGTGCTGGCCGACGGGCGCATTGTCGAGAGTGGCGACAAGTCGCTGGCGTTGAAGCTCGAGGAACATGGCTACTCGTGGATTGCCGAGCGCAAGCTGGCCGGGGCCGCCTGATGGCCGCAGGTTTTCTCGAACCTCTGATTGCCGATGGTGCGGCGCTGGCCGGCGGCCAGGCTGGCTGGCTGGGGCGGGTGCGTGCCAACGCATTGGCGCAACTGGCCCGCGACGGCATGCCGGTTGCGCGCAGCGAAGCGTGGAAATACACCAGCCTGCGCGCCCTTTCCCAGCGTCCCTATCAGCGCGGCGACAGCGATGCCACGGCGCGATCGATCGATGCCGGCCTGCTGGCCTTGCCCGGTGTCGACGGCCCGCGCCTGGTCTTCGTAAATGGCGCGTTCCGCGCCGATCTTTCGCATATCGAGCCGATTGACGGGCTGCAATTGCGCACGCTCTCGCAGGTGCTCGAAAGCGATGCGGATTCCCTGCGAGGTCCCTTGTCACGCTCGTTCGACGATGCCGCGGATGTCTTCGCGCGCCTGAACACCGCGCTTGCCGGCGATGGCCCGGTCATCCGCGTTGCCGCCGGGCGCCGCGATCTGCCGCTCGTGCACCTGGTTCTGATTGGCGCGGCGGCCTCGACCGAACTGGCCTGGCATTTGCGCGGCATCATCGAGGTTGGCGAAGGCGCAGCCTTGCGCGTGGTCGAACATCATGTCGGCGAAGCGGGCCAGGCCCATTTCGGCAACCTGCTGACGCAGATTGTCGTTGCCGCCGGTGGTCGGCTCGACCTGCTGCAAGTGCAGAACTCCAGCGAATCGGCGAGCCTCTATCGACGCAGCGAAGCGTTGCTCGAAGCCGATGCGCAACTGGAGATGCGTTCGATCGAGGCCGGTGCGGCATGGCTGCGTCATGATTTGGCAGTGACCCTGGCGGGCGATCGTTCGCGCTTTGTCTCGCGAGGGGTGTTTGCCTTGCGCGGCCGACAGCATGCCGATACCCGCCTGGACGTCCGCCATGCGGCGCGCGACACAGCCTGCGACATAGGGTGGCGCGGCGTTGCCGATCAGCGTTCGCGCGGCGTGTTCCATGGTGCCATCACGGTCAACCCGGGCGCCGATGGCAGTGATGCCCAGCTCAGCAACAAGAACCTGCTGCTTTCCGCACAGGCCGAGATCGACAGCCAGCCCGTGCTCGAGATTTACGCCGACGAGGTCAAGGCCGCGCATGGAGCGACGGTCGGCCAGCTTGATGAGCAAGCCTTGTTTTACCTGCGGTCGCGTGGACTCTCCGCACAGCAGGCGCGTTCCCTGCTGACCCTTGCGTTCTGCCGCATTGCCTTTGATTCGATCGAGAACACGGCCTTGCGCGAACACGTCGATGCCTTGCTGCTCGAACGCCTGCCCGAGCAGGTCGAGGAGTTCGCCAGCGAAGGTGCGTCGGCATGATCGCCGCGCCGGTGGCAAGCGCGGGCGCGCTCGATGTCGAGCGCATCCGTGCCGATTTCCCGCTGCTTGCACGCCGCGTGCATGGCAAGCCGCTGATCTATCTCGACAACGCCAACACCTCGCAAAAGCCGGCCTCGGTCATCGAGGCGGTCGATCATTTCTACCGGCGGACCAATGCCAACGTCGCCCGCGCCGTGCATGCGCTCGGCGATGAAGCGACCAGCGCCTTCGAGGCCAGCCGCGACAAGCTTGCACGTTTCATCAATGCGCCTTCGCGCGATGAAGTCATCTTCACCTCGGGCACGACCCAGGCGATCAACCTGGTTGCCTACAGTTACGCGTTGCCGCGCCTGCAGGCGGGTGACACGATCCTCGTCACGCAGATGGAACACCATGCCAACATCGTGCCGTGGCAGCTTGTCGGCGCACGGACAGGCGCGAAGCTCAAGGTTGCGCCGATCACCGAATCCGGCGAATTGATCGTCGAGCGTTTCATCGAGTTGCTGACGCCCGAGGTCAAGCTTGCTGCCGTCACCCATGTTTCGAATGTGCTTGGCACGATCAATCCCGTTGCCCAGCTCGCCCGTGAATGCCGCAAGCGCGGCATCCCGCTGCTGGTCGATGGCTCGCAGGCCGCACCGCACCTGCGTATCGACGTGCGTGCGCTGGGCTGTGATTTCTACGCGCTGACCGGGCACAAGCTGTTCGCGCCAACCGGCACCGGCATGCTCTGGGCACGCCGTGCGCACCTTGATGCGATGCCGCCTTTTTTCGGCGGCGGCGAGATGATCCGTGAAGTGCGCTTCGAGGGCACCACGTTTGCCGATCCGCCGCACAAGTTCGAAGCCGGCACGCCGAACATCGCCGGCTTTGTCGGCTTTGGTGCGGCGCTCGATTACATCGAGTCGATCGGCTTCGAGCGCATGGCTGCGCGCGAGCACGAGCTGCTTCTCCACGCAACCACGGCCATGCGTTCGATCCCCGGCCTGCGCATCATCGGCGAGGCGCGTGACAAGGCGCCGGTGATCGCCTTCCTCATCGATGGCGTGCATGCGCACGATCTGGCAACCCTGCTCGATCATGAAGGCATTGCCGTGCGTTCGGGCCATCATTGCGCGCATCCGCTGATGCAGTTCTTCGGCGTGGCGGCGACGCTGCGCGTTTCGCTGGCGTTCTACAACACGCACGCGGAAATCGATGCCTTTGTCGCCGCCGTGCAGCGCGTGCGCAAACTTCTTGCCTGAGTGCGTGCAATGACCGATCTGGAATTCCGTACGGCCAGCCTGGCCGATGTCGATGCGATCATCCCGCTGGTTGAATCGGCCTATCGGGGTGATGCCAGTCGCCAGGGCTGGACCACCGAAGCGGATTTCCTCGATGGCCAGCGCATCGACCGCCCGTTGCTCGTTGAACTGATCTCGCGCCGCGATGCCCGCGTGATCCTGGCCGAGCGCGATGGCGAATTGCTGGCCTGCTGCGAATTGCAGGATCAACACGGGATCGCCTATTTCGGCATGTTCTCGGTGCGGCCGGCCGGGCAGGGCGCCGGCATCGGCCATCGCCTGCTGCGTGAAGCCGAGCGCATCGCGACCGAGGAATGGCAATGCCGGGAAATGTGCATGACGGTCATCGATATCCGCAGCGAATTGATCGACTGGTATGTGCGACGTGGTTACCGGCGCACCGGCGAACACAAGCCGTTTCCGTACGGTGACGAGCGCTTCGGCATTCCGCTGCGCGATGACCTGCGCTTCGAGGTGATGCGAAAGCCCCTGGCTTGATGGGCGCAAGCGTGTCGGGTGCACCGCGCGTGCAGCCTTCACGCACGACCGTATTGCGATTGACCTGCACATTGGCAAGCCGGGGGGTCGCTTCGTATTGCGAGTGATTCGCATTCGTGGTGTAATCGCCGCTGTATCGCCGCGCAGAACCCGCATCGTCAATGAGTCAGCCAGTGGATCCGATACGCCGGTCGTACTGGCTGAAGACCTTGCACGCATGGCACTGGACCAGTTCGGCCTTGTGTCTGGTCGGCATCCTGCTTTTCAGCATCACCGGCATCACCCTCAATCATTCCGCGCAGATCGAGGCCAAGGCCGTCGTCAGCACGCAGAAGTCGCGCTTGCCGGCGGAACTCCTTGCAGAACTGGCGACTGCGACGAGTGAAACCGGCGCGGCGCTGCCCGAATCCCTGCGCGACTGGCTTGAAGCGCAACTGGATGTCCGCGTCGGTGCGCGCAGTGCCGAGTGGTCGGACAGTGAAATCTACGTGTCGATGCCGCGCGCCGGTGGTGATGCATGGCTCAGCATCGATCGCGCCAGCGGCGAGATTGAATACGAGCGCAGCGATCGCGGCTGGATTTCCTGGCTCAACGACCTGCACAAGGGCCGCAATACCGGAGCGGCATGGAACTGGTTCATCGATGTGTTTGCCATTGCCAGCGTGGTCTTTGCGCTGACCGGGTTTTTCCTGCTGCACCTGCACGCGCGGCAGCGCCCGTTGACCTGGCCACTGGTCGGGCTGGGTTTCATGGTCATGTTGCTGATTGCCATACTTTTTGTACATTGAGAGGTCTTGCATGCGTCGACTGCTGCTGCCCCTGCTGCTGATCGCCTCGATGGCGTCGGCTGAAGTCAACGTGATGGTGGAGATTCCACGCATCGATGCGTCGGAATACCACCGTCCCTATGTCGCGGTCTGGGTCGAAGATGGCGGCCACGAGGTGGTTGCCAATCTCGCGGTCTGGTATGCGCAGAAGGAAACCAGGGAAGGCGCCGGCAGCAAATGGCTGGCCGACCTGCGCCAGTGGTGGCGGCGCAGCGGGCGTGACCAGACCTTGCCGATTGACGGTGTCAGCGGTGCGACGCGGCCCGTGGGCCAGCACCAGTTGCGTTTCGATGCGGCCAAGCCACCGTTTGCCGCGCTCAAGCCGGGCCAGTACGCGCTGGTGGTCGAGGCGGTGCGCGAAGTGGGCGGCCGTGAACTGCTGCGCATCCCGTTCGATTGGCCGGTCACCGCATCCCGACACCTTGATGCCAGGGGCGAGCACGAGCTCGGTCTGGTCAAGCTCGATCTCATTCCCTGAATCCGGAGAACCGCCATGAACGCTCCCGTGAGACTTCTCGCTATGGCTTTTGCCCTCGTCCTGCCTTTGTCTGCGCAGGCGCACAAGGCCTGGTTGCTGCCGTCGGCAACCGTGCTCTCGGGTGAAGATCCCTGGATCACCGTCGATGCGGCCGTATCCAACGACCTGTTCTATTTCAACCATGTGCCTCTGCGCCTCGATGCGCTGGCCATCACCGGGCCGGATGGCAAGCCGGTGCAGGCCGAGAACCGCGCGAGCGGAAAATACCGCAGCAGCTTCGATGTGCACCTGACCCAGCCCGGCACCTATCGCATCGCCGTCGTCAGCGCGGGTCTGTCCGCAAGCTGGGAGGAAGACGACAAGCCGAAGCGCTGGCGTGGCAATGCGGAAAAATTCGTTGATGAAGTGCCCAAGGACGCGAAGAATCTCAAAGTGTCGCAATCCGCCGGGCGCGTAGAGACCTTCGTCACCGCAGGCCGACCCAGCGACACCGCGCTCAAGGCGACCGGTGCCGGACTCGAACTCGTGGCGGTAACTCATCCGAATGACCTGTTCGCCGGCGAAGCCGCCACGTTCAAGCTGCTGCTCGATGGCAGGCCTGCTCCGGATCTGGCCATCGAGATCATCCCCGATGGCATCCGCTATCGCGACAAGCAGAATGAATTGGCAGCCACCAGCGACAAGGATGGCCAGTTCAGCGTGACCTGGCCGAATGCCGGTCGCTACTGGCTTGAAACCAGCATGGTGGATGACAAGACCTCGGTTCCGCAGGCGACCCAGCGCCGCGTCAGTTATGCGGTCACGCTCGAGGTGCTGCCGCAGTAATGAGGTGCTCGCGCAGTTCGGTGGCATGCCCGGGCAGGGCCTTCGGGAACCTGCGCGCGTGGTTTGCGCTGGGCGTGGCCATCATGCTTGCGGCATGTTCGACGGCGCCGCTCATGCAGTCCATCGATGGCGAATCGATGGGTTCGACGTGGGCGGTTCGTTACGTGGGCGCGGATGACAGTCCGGAGAAGATCAGGGATGGAGTCGAGGCGCGGCTGCTGCTCGTCGATCAGCAGATGAGCACATGGAAGGCGGATTCCGATCTGAGCCGGTTCAATGCCGCCCCCGCGGGGAGCTGGAACGTGCTGCCGCCCGAGTTGTTCAAGGTCATCGAATCCGCACTCGAGCTCGCCGAGGATACCGGTGGTGCCTACGATCCGACGGTGGGGCCACTGGTCGATCTGTGGGGCTTCGGCGCAGCCGGATCGCGCCGGGAACCGCCAGATCCGGCATCGATCGAGGCGATGCGTGAGCGCACCGGATGGCAACGAGTGCGGTTCGATGCAAGCCAGCGGCGCATCCTGCAAAGCGGCGCTACGCATCTGGATCTGTCATCGATTGCACCCGGCTATGCCCTCGATCTGATTGGCGAATATCTTGAGGCACAGGGCATCGGGGACTACCTGGTCGAAGTCGGCGGCGAATTGCGCGGGCGCGGCTCACGGCCCGGCGGCAGCGCCTGGCACGTCGCCATCCAGCGCCCGCTCGACAACGACAGCGCCGACGGCAGCATCACGCCGCAGCACGTGATCGGCCTGCGCGATGCCGCACTGGGATCCTCGGGTGACTATCGGCATTTCTTCGAGGCTGGCGGACGCCGCTATGCGCATCGGATCGATCCACGCAGCGGCTGGCCGCTCGACAATGGTGTGGCCTCGGTGACCGTGATGGCACCGCTCGGCATCGATGCCGATGCGCTGGCCACGGCCTTGAGCGTGCTCGGGGTGGATGCCGGCCTGGAATATGCCGGGCGTCGCGGCGTTGCCGCACTGTTCATCCTGCGCAAGGGCGAGGGCTTCGAGGAACGCATGACGCCCACATTTGCCGCGCTGCTGGCCCGATGAGCAGCACGCGCTCCCATGCCAGCCCGGCATCGCCGCACCGTCTCGGCAACCTCGCGGTTGTCGCCGTGCTGGTCGGGCTGGCGATCCTCGCCGGGTACGCGCAGACGACGGCCATTGGCTGGCCCGATCCGGGTGCGCGGCGCTGGCTCGCTGCCGGCGTCGCCGGCTGCCTCTACGTTCTCGCCTGCACGTGGATGTTCGCCCTGCGCCGGAAGGCCGCGCAGCTGGCGCTGGCTGCGACTGCGCGCGGGAAAATCGATGCGCCCGGCAAGGACATCCTCGTCGCCTATGCCAGCCAGAGTGGAAGCACCGCCCAGCTTGCCGAAAAGACCACGGAGTCGCTGCGCGCCGGCGGCATGCACGTCGAGCTGTGTTCACTGCAGGAACTTGATCTGCAGCGCCTGCAGCGCTGCCGTCGCGCGCTGTTCCTGGTCAGCACGACCGGCGAAGGCGATGCCCCGGACATGGCCGCAGGCTTTGTCGATTCGGTCATGCGTTCGCCGCTGGCACTCGATCATCTGGGTTACGCCGTGCTGGCCCTCGGCGATTCGGAATATGTGAACTATTGCAGCTTTGGTCATGCCGTCGAACAGTGGCTGCAGCGCAGCGGGGCGAAGCGATTGTTCGACATGATCGATGTCGATGACGGCGATGATGGAGCCTTGCGTCACTGGCAGTATCGCCTCGGTCAACTGAGCGGCTGCAGCGACCTGCCGGACTGGCAGGAGCCACGCTAC
>Ga0154020_10002989_pt1 | contig 20528 bp, 25 predicted proteins | sample Klosneuvirus_201_FD_109709 | JGI IMG/M metagenome (GOLD analysis project Ga0154020, IMG submission 109709) | Active sludge microbial communities from wastewater, Klosterneuburg, Austria - Klosneuvirus_20160825_MG | ecosystem: Engineered > WWTP > Aerobic digester > Activated sludge | place... | reverse complement strand
GAGCCAATATCTACCCAATTTGTTTTCTTAGCCGAACCTTTTCTCATCTTTCCACAGATTCTTCCTATTACCTCCTTGTTCTGATAGGGGAGTGATACTGTGAATCTACCCCCTCCCAACTTTTTCTGAATGATACCGTACTCATGGTCGTCGTCCTTGAATAAAAATTCTCTTGACTCCTTCTCGGTGGCGTTATTACCGTTCTTTTTTTTCTTATCGTTCTTTGGCATTTTGTTTAATATTGAAGTTAAACTTATAAATTCAATTTTATCCGATTAATCGGATAAAATAAATACCCGATTAGTCCTTCACCAAGTTCCAGTTTCTCCTAAAATATTTTCCTATCAATACAGGTTCTGTCTTTTCAATTTTTATAAAATAGCCTAAAGGTTCTATCGCATCCACAATAAATCCTGTATAAATTATATGTTTTTTAAATATAACAAAGACTTCGTTACCAATCTCTGGAAAAATCTTCATTTTCGCGTTTCCTCGCGGAAAGAAGGCTATACTGTTATTGATTTTTAACTCTCCACATTTATGGCTAAGTTGCATATACCAAGACGTCATTTTAAAATTTTGGGGAAAGTATGGGAAAGAATCAATTTTTCCCATTTCCTTTTCTCAACAATTCCAATCTTGTTCCATTGTTGTCTTAGAATTTTATGTAGATTAAAAAACTGAGTATCAGGATTGTTTTCCTTCATTTTTCTCATATTTTCTTTACAGTATAGTTTACGGGCTAAAGTAGAAATTTTAAAAGGTAAAGGCATTTTTATATTCGTAAATATAAGAAATAAAATCAATTTTTGAAATTCCTAAAAACTGTCAGAAAAGGAGCTATATTTGTATTCATGTTCAGATATCCAATTAAATACTACATCAATATCTTTCTTTTTCATAAAACATTCTAGGGCATTTTTACAGAGTGTCATACATATTTCTTCATTTTTCTTGATACTTCCACTATCCCAATTACCAAAGAACAAGACAAGAATCTCAAGAGCGGGTTGATATTTCCACCTTCCTCGTGTATCGTTATATTTCTGGGCTAATAAAATTTTTCTAATATCTTCAACGTCTTTTGTAGAAGAAATATTAATCTTCTGTTTTGGAAGCATGGAAGAGTTTAACTTTTTTCTGTCAATATTAGTCATAATTTCTAAAATTTTACAGTTAAGTTCGTAGTCCCAATTCTCAACATACGGTTTTAGATCTTGAAACAGGTTTGAGTATAAACTACTTTTTTCGGAAGGAGAAATATACTTGTAATTTTGTTCGCTCATTTTATTTATACTTTAAAATCTTTAATATCTATAACCTTCACACCCAATCCTCTCGCCTTTTCAACTTTTCCAGTCTCAGAATTTACATCGTTCGTAACAACCGCTGTTGTATTTTTCGATACTGAATCTACAACATTTCCACCCCTCTTTTTAATCTCATTTTCAAGCTCTTTATTTCTAATTCCAGAAAAAACGTACTTATGTCCCACCATATCACTAGAGACTCTTTCTTCTTTCTTAAAAGTTGCGTAAGGCTCAAGTTTTTTAATGAACCTGTCGGCGTACTTTAAATTTATAGATATCTTTTCAGCCGTAATATCAGAAAATCCGTCGACATTTTTTATGATATTTACCATCTCTTTTCTGGACTTTGTCTTGTATATCGACAGAAGGTCGGGGACGTCTCGCAAAAGAGCCTCAATCTTTTTCTTGGCTATACCTTGACCCAGTACACACGACGCTCCTATGACACTGGGGATAGCAACGTCCTTGAGACCTTTTCTAATGTTTTTAAAAATCCGTTCAGAGGTTTTCTCTTCAAATACTGTAAGAAGCTCCTTCTTAGAAGCTCCAATTATCTTAAAAAGAGTATCAAAACCGTTTTCATAAAGTTTTCTAACTGTCGCCTCAGCTACAAACTTGATTCCTAGCTCTTTGAAAAAGATAGAGATTACCTTTACACAGATTTCAGAATCACAAGAATCGGAGTTGGAAACTATATTGACGTGTGTATCGTCCCATTTCCATTCATAATCTGGAAAGGAAGGGGTTGTTGGTTTTACTATGCCAACGATGTAAGGTATAACATCTTTACTTCTTGTCACTTGTATCACTGCTCCGACACCTATTTTATTATCCTCAATGTATTTTGCATTATGACCAGATGCTCTAGATATCTTCACATCGTCCAGCTCTACAGGTTCGAATATCACAACAGGCTTAAGCTGTCCCCATTTTGAAGCGCTCCATTCTATATTTACAACGGTCGTTGTATGAATATTTTCGTCTAAAAGAACTTTGAAGGCGAAAATATAGTCAGGATTGTCTTTCGTATTCCGCGTGTAGTTCACGTCAGGTTGAATAACAAGACCATCAATTTCGAAAGGGGATTTTATTTTTCTCTCAAGAAATTTTTCTTCAAGATTCTCCAAGGTTATCTTTTTCTCTGAAAAATATGGAACAACATGAAAACCGTACTTCTTCAGTATCTCCAACTGCTCAGAAGGTTTATTCATAGTCTCATCCCCCACTATTTCATATACAACAAAGTTTATATCTTTCAACCCTTCTCTTGCGGTTTTTCCTCCTATCAGTCCAGATACCATGTTTCTAGCGTTCTTATAAATTCTTCCATTCACGGTCTTTCCTCTGTACTTTTCATCAAAAACTTTTTTATATATTATAAGTTCCCCTCTGACAGAAAAATCTGACATGTTCGAAAGATTTGGTATTTTGAACGAAGACGCTAAATAAGAAATATCAGCTCCTACTATACCGTCTCCACGGGTATAGAGAGTTGTCTGTTTATTAGCGAAGCTATAGTGCAACAGGCAAGAGACTCCGTCCAACTTGTCTGAAACTACATAAGTATCGCTTCTGTTTTTCTTCATCCATCTTTCAAACGCTGGAGATTCGGAAGGTGTAATTTTATCGGCGCTCCCTAACCAGTAAGGAAGCTCAACTCTATTATCTCCTTTTCTCAGTGTCGCTCCAACAGTTGGAACAAAATTAGAATCTCTACTTTTTATAGCATCTACAAGAATATCGTACTTGAGGTCACTTACATTTCCTGCGTCATTATAGTACTTCTCATCTAATTCTTCCTTCAATTTTTTGAGAGATTCCAAGTTTTCTGTAAGTACAAATTTTTTCCATTTTTCCAAAGGCATTTTTTCCATTTTACTTTTTCTTTCTACAAGAAAGAAAAAATCATTTTAAGTCAAATATGAATAAACCTAAAAATTCTACAATACCCAAGATTGAAGCAAACCTTCTAGACCTCACAGAGAAGTGTAAAATTCTAACTGAGACCAATATGGAGATGAGTAAACAGATTTCTGACCTGTTCTTCTCTGTCAAAGTGATGAACCAGCTCATGTTGAAACTTCTTGAAAATGAAACCGATAAGAATACTCATGAAATTGAAAAAACAGAAAACAAAAGTGATTCTGTATCCTCTTTAAAAACTAAAACAAAAATACCTGTGAGAGCTTTATCAAATCTTCTTACAGCTTCAATATCATCGGCAAGCTCAAATAGAACAAAAATCCCGTTAGCTTGGAAAAAAGATTAAAATATATTTTCGAGAACAATTTTCTGTTCATCTGTCAGCTCTGAAGGGAAATCTATAGTATAAAATATTCTAAGGCTTCTGTTTTCTGTCATACCCTTATTTACAACGATTTTCACTGAAGATTTGGGGGACACAATTTCGGGACATTTTATATTTATATTTTCCCCGTTGGGATGTGAAAGAACAAAACTGTGCCCACACAGAGCATCTTTCAGAGATATATTTTTTTTATGTATCAAATCTCCGTTTTCAAACTCAAACACAGGGTGTTTTTTATGCTTTATGATAACAGTAAAATCTCCAGCCTCTGTAGATATACCTTCATTCCCTTCATCTTTGAAAATATACTTGTAACCATCCTCCATTTCAGGTTTCAAAAAAACATCAAAAAATTTAACCTCTTTTGTTATACCGTTTTTACATTCGTTACACCCAATTTTTTTCCCGTTTCCAGAACAATCTTCGCACACGGTTACGAACTGTTGGTACATATTGGGGGCAAAAGCTCTCGTTGTCGTAAGTTTTCCAGAACCTTTACATTTTTTACAAACACAAATACACCTTCTGTCTCTTAAAAATTTTAATTTTACAATTTTACAACTACACAAATCCTCCAACGAGACTTCATAGTTGTGAAGAACCGGTTCACATTTTCTTTTTATGGTTGACATGTTTGGAATACCGTTTCCCCCGAACATATTTGAAAACATGCCGAAAATATCTGGAGGAAACGGGAAAGCTGAAGGGGGGTTATCGTAGTTTTTTCTTTTTTCAATATCCGAAAGAACTTCATACGCCGAATTGAGCTTCTTAAATTCCCCTTCATCTCCACCCTTGTCTGGATGTAATGTTAGAGATTTTTTTCTATACGCTTTTCGAATATCTTCCTGAGAAGCAGTTTTCGGAATATCCAAAATTTTATAAAAATCGATAGCATCGTTCGCGCTCATACTTATATATTTTATATATAAGTTGTTCCACTTTAAATCTTTGTACATGTACAAACCCATATTTCATGTGAGTTAATGTCGTAAGGAACGTGTATGTGTAGTTTCACAGTTTTAGCAAGGTTTGTGAGTTGCCACATATTGTAAGTCTCCGTCATTTTTACAAGCTCTCTCCGTAAAACTTCCATCACGTATTCAGGAAATTCGGTTGTTATACTTCTTGGGACGTTACAAAAAAACCCTGTAAGAATGCTTCCAGAAAGCGTTAGTTTTACAGTATCGTCTTGGTTCATTTTGTATACGTGTCTTAATTTATAAATTGAAAATTAAAGTTTATAAGTAAGAAATATAAATCAAAATGGCTTCAACCCAACTTCAAAATCAAATCAATACTTTAGTTCAACATTCTATCCAAAATTTTATTGAAAAAATCTCTGGTAAATGGAATATCGGAAAAAAAGAATTAGAAAATGTATGGAATGGAACGGAAGATAAAACTCAAAGTGAGGATTCCCTAACAAAAGTAGACTCAGATGACCTTTCTATGGCGAGGCTGATGAAAGCGAGTAAGGCAGAACTTTCTGCTCTATGTAAAAAATATTCTAAAAAATGTTCGGGAACTAAAGACGTTCTTGTGAACAGACTTTTAGGTAAGGAGGAAGATATTCCATCGGTTCCTTCTTCAACACCTTCATCTTCGATAAAACCTGAGAAAAAGGAGAGCAAAAAATCTATAAGAGCAGATGATAGTATCTCTGTAATCAAAAAAATGACAGCTAAGGTTCCTATGGTTTCTTTACGAAGAAATAAATTCAATAACCTTGTTCACCCTGAAACCAATATTGTTTTGGATAAGAATCACAGGGCTTTAGGAACTCAGAATGATGATGGAAGTGTAGACCCTCTGACCGATGAAAGCATTGAGCTGTGTAAAAAGTTTAAATTTCAGTTTGACCCTCCTTTCAACCTTGACAAATCTACTCTAGAAGATGTTGAGATTGCTGGAATGGAAGATGAGGAGGACGAAGAGGAAAAAGAGCTTCAAGAGATTGAAACAAGGGTCAAAAATGCACAGAAAAATCTTAAAAAACCCGAGGACGACGTAGAGGCTTTGGAGGATGAGGAGGATGAGGTGGGTATAGAAGACGGTGACGAAGAAGATGTAATTGTTGAAGAGTCAGATGACGAAGTTGATGATGAGTAATTTTATATTTTAAATTTTATGAAATTTAAAAACAGAAAGCCTCTTGAAAAATGTCTTCTCAAATAATTGAAAAAAAAACTTACCTCTACCCTTATAATACAACGCCTTATGAAATAGAATGTGTAAGGGAATATAACCCGTTACCGAGCGTGAAGGGGGATGAACCAAAACTGGGGGTTATCATGATGGTGAAAAATGAGAAAAAAAGACTTCTGGTCTCACTTGAAAGTGTAAAAAAATATGCTGATGCTTTGATTATGTACGATACAGGAAGTACAGACGATACTATGGACATTATTAAAAATTTCGCCGAAAAACATAAAATCAATCTGTTTCTAATTCGAGGAATCTTTGAAAATTTTTCAGCCTCAAGAAACGCTCTTCTCGACTACTGTGACACAATCAACGTCGACTTTCTACTTCTTTTAGATTGCAACGACGAGCTTCAGAACGGTGATAATTTTAGAAAATTTTTGAAGATTAAACATAAAGAAGAGTATACCGGTTTTCTAATCTGTCAAAAGTGGTGGAGTGGACAACATGACAAGTATTACAATGTAAGACTAGTGAAAAATAAAAGTGGTTGGAGATATATGGGCGTCGTTCACGAATGGTTCAAAGATACTACAAGAGAGGGAAAAGACCCTGCTTTCCCTGTTTGGAGAACTCAAGATGATGATATCATTCTTTATCAGGACAGAACACAAGACGACGACAAGTCCTCTAAAAGATTCAAAAGAGACCGTGAACTTCTTATCGAAGAGAACAAAAAGAAGCCTAACGACCCAAGAACCATCTTCTACCTAGCTCAGACATGTGAAAATTTATGTTTGTTCGATGAGGCTCTATACTGGTCAAAAATTAGGACTGAACTAAAAGATTTCGAAGAGGAGGTTTTTCATTCTTACGTGAGAGCTGGAAATTGTGCTCATATGTTGGGACAATCTTGGGACGACGTTCTTCCATGGTTCATGAAAGCTCTTGCACATACACCCAGAATTGAGCCTTTGATTAGAATGATTGAATACTATAAAAACACAGATAAATGGTACGTTGCTTACATGTACTCTAGAATGGCTATTGATTTAAAGTACCCAGAACACCTGATTCTCTTTGTTGATAACGGAGGTTATAACTGGACAAGATGGCACCTTCATAGCATAGTTTGTTCCCATGTTGGAAAGTTTGAGGAGGGAAAGACAGCTAATCTGACTGCTATTAAACAAGGCGGAAACAAACCTGTAGATTTAGATATTAAAAAATTTTATGAAGAGACTGAAAAGAAGCTAAAAGAAGAAAAAAGCAAAGAGGAGATTAAAAAGCCCGAACCTATAGTTGGAGAGACACGTAATCAGTTTCTCATGAGGATGACTGAAGAACTGAAATTAAAGTACCCGAAACTTCCTATGAAAAGTGTAAAATCTAGGGCGGATAAACTTTGGAAAGAGAGTAAAAAGAAGTAGAATTTTTATATACATTGTAATATAAAAATAAAAATTACATTCTATCCACGTAAGAGCTTGCGACTGAGCGTATAGCTAGACCGGCTGTCGAACCTGAACTTGGCTTACTTGTGTTGTTAACAGAAGAAGGACGATTACTCTCTTGAAGATTGATAGAAACAAGGTTTTTATGTTCGTCGTATGTGGTCAAAAAATTCGCTTGGTCTTGAGAGGGAATAACGATGGGTTGAGTTAGGGTGCTGTTCTTGACTCTAAATCCTGATGGTTGGTTTCTGTTGCTAGACATATTTATCTTTCTTTCTTACAAAGAAAATAGCTTTTAAATACTTTTCTTACAAATAAAATATAAGAAATGGTATCGATGCAAGGATATACAGAAAAGTATAATTATAGTCATATGTGGGAATTTGCAGATTTACACGGTATTAAACCTACTCCTGCTCTAAAAAGCAATACGATATACGAATACATCAGATGCTCAAGCGATTTTTCAAAGTTTAAGAAGGTTGTAGATAACGCTAATATGGAAGGGGTTTTGAACGACTGTGAAGCCAACTTTACCCTTTTTTTACCAAAAGACTCATCCCTGACCCACATTCCTGATGAATTTTTTGATACTATGGATGCGGGGACAGCAAAACAGATATTGAAGGCTTCTCTTCTGGACGACAAAATAAATAAGAAAATTTTAGTCTCATCTCCAGTATGTTATTATGCCACTTTGAATCCAAAAATGAGAATGTACTGTACCAATATAGGAGGATATACACGTCTTAACAATTGTGCTACTGTAAAAGAGTTTGATATTAACCGGAAAGGAGGATTGATTCACATTGTGGATAACATTCTTGTCCCTACAGAAGACCATTTTATGAATTAAATTTCATAAACATCATAAATTGAAAAATATTTTTAACGTTTCTTGACGTTAAAAATGAACAGAAAAAAATGGTCAGCTGATGAGATGGCTGAAATTATATTTGGCTATGTGAAAGCACACATACAACGAAATATGTTTCTTCCTAGAGATAAAATTTTTAGTAATCACGGTGTCATCAAGATGGATTATAAAAATTTGAGGGACTACTATTTTTTACCCACAGGTCGTATCAGAAAAATGTTCCAAAACATGTGTAGCTGTTCTAGTGAAGAAAATATCGAACGTGAAAAAGTACTAAAGTCTCTTCATGTAAGTGCTGTAAAAGGTTCTTTCAATACGATTACAAAAGACATGTTTATCAGAGCCGGAGATTGGCCTTATATTGAGATTCTTATTGATACCAATAGGACTAATGGGTTCGGTTTTGGATATTCATACTAATCGGGATTAAAAATTTTAACAAACAATATGAAGGTCATCATCCTGTCCATCCAAAAGATTCACAACATCCATATCTCCCTTGTTCAGAATCATCAAATTTACTTTGAAAGCGTGTTGCATCTCTTTTATGCCTTGGGCGTTCTTCAGAGCCAAGCTTGAGTTTCCCTTATGAATCTCTCTGTGAAACTCCATATTTTTCCCACAAGACTTACATTTATAGTCTGAAGGGATAACAAGGTTGATTTCTCTATACGTATATATTTGCGGGTCGTACAGGTGGATTATATCTTTTTCGTAGTTCTGAGTTTGTCTTAACTCTTCGAGGAACTCCTTTGTGTACAATGTGTCGTGGAGGTACTTGTCCACCTTACAATTGGGAAAAGAACACCTTTCCCCCTTCTTTTCAGGATATTCTAACGCGTCAATTAGGAACATTGATGTATCTTCAATCTTCTTTACTGTGATTGTGGGGACACATGTATGTCTAAAGTGTGAGTGGTTATTCTCAGGATAACCACACCAACAGATTTTAAAGCTTGTTGTCATTATTTTATAGAAAAATCTTTTCTATAAATATTTATGTCTAAAATTCGTTCAGAAAGTTAAAAATATCACTCTTTGCAATCTTTCCACCCACACACTCAGGGTCGTAGAACTTTTCCATCAAATTTTTCATTTGTATACCGCTCATTATTTTTCTTATTCTGTTGATTACTCTGTACTTTCCAAGCTCCTCTTTAGTTATAGTTACAGGAAGAAAAATTTTAAAACCACGATTTAGAAGAAATGGGACAATACTTTTTTCAGAAATCCAACACACTATCTCGTTCCTATTTATATTAGGGTATTTTCGAAGAAACCATCTTATAAGATTTTTATTGGACGATGATATGGAAGACCCAACAAAATATTCAAGAGGTCTATCTAACTTTTTAACCCCAAATTCATCCTTATTTTCAATTAACCATTTCACCATTTCAAAATGCCCGTGCCCGCATACAGAATCTATTGTCATAAAACAGAATATACGAGATGCATCCCCTACTTTAGAGATTAAAAATTTGACTATGTTTACATGTCCATGTCGAACAGCATAGTTCAGAGATTCTTGTATAACCTTCTCAGAAATTTCATAGTTTTCAAACAACCATTCTATAAATGGAAAACTTCCCTTTTTACATACAAGCTTTAAAAACGTTCCAAAGTTTTTAGGTTTTACAATAGCTTTTTTTCTTTCTGTAAGAAACTTTAGGATTTCAAAGTGCTCTTTTTTACCTTGCCGGAACAGCTCAAGGAGACTAAATGGATCATTGTTATATTCCCACCAGTCTGGTTTGATTTCTTTTTCAAGGTACCCCTCTTCAACTATAAACTCAACAAGATTCAGATTTCCTGAAGCACATGCTGATGAGAACGCCCCAAAAGCATTGACACCTTTTTCATACAGAAATTTAGCTACATAAAAATTCCCTCTCTTACAAGCTAAAAGTAATCCCTCTCCTTCTTGAACGTTTACATCGACCCCTTTCTTTACAAGAAATTTTACCGATGAAAGATAACCTTTCTTACAAGCTTTTAGAAATTTATTAGTCATGGTCATTTTATATTCATAATAAGATAGAATATAAAATCAATTTATTACAGACTTTCCAGAAAGTTTGAAATCTCCTTCTTTGCACTTTTTCCACCCACACAATCAGGGTCGTAGAACTTTTCTAAACACCCTTTCATACAAGCTTGTTTTACAACCTTTCTTATTCTAAAAAGTTTTTTATACTTTTCAAGCTCTTCTTCAGTTATACCCACAAAATCTGTGAACCCCTTTCTGAGAAGAAAGTGAATAAACCCGTTTTTTCGGCTTTTTTTATAAATCCAACATACTATATTCTTTTTTCTAACATTTTCGTATCTTTTCAGAAGCCATTTTACAAGCTCTTTATTTGCGGATGAAATCGCCCCTTTAATAAAAGTCTCCGCCCCTTTGTACAAATCTTCGCTACCGTTTTCAATAAGATACTTTGTCATTTCAGAATGACCACGGCGACATACAGAATTTATAAGAAAAGCGTCTACGTTCTGGTATACATAAACACCTTTCCCAATAAGAAATTTAGCTACATCTACATGTCCGTGTAGAATACAATATTTTAACCCTCTCTCTAAACTGTCTGAGGAAAAAATATGAATCTGGAGAAGAAGTTCTACTATCTTTACGTTCCCATTTTTACAAGCTAGTTCTAAGCAGAAACCGAATTTTCCCATGTTTTCATATTTGTACACTTTATTTGAAATCAAAAACTCAAGGATATCGAAATGACCATGTTTACAAGCTTCAATTATACCTGAAGGATAATCGCTGTCGATTATTTTAGGTTCTCTCTTGAGGTACCCTTCGTCGTATATAAACTCCACAAGATTCAAATTTCCTGAAGCGCACGCGTTATGGAACGCTCCATATGTTTTAGCCCCTTTTTCATAAAGAAATTTTGCAGTATATAGATGTCCTTTTCTACAAGCTAAAAGTAATCCCTCTCCTTCTTGAACGTTTACATCGACCCCTTTCTTTACAAGAAATTTAACAGAGGAAAGGTACCCTTTCTTACACGCTTTTAGAAATTTACTAGTCATGGTCATTTTATATATTTTATATTCAAAACGAATACAAATATCAATTTAGGAACCGAATCTACAAGCGAACCAGAGCTTCATTCAAAATCTTCTCCACCCTCGGGAAGAACTGAAGCTCGTTCAGAATTTTTCTCTTCGCCTCTCTAATATACGGAAGTCGCTGAGACCAGAGGTTTTCCTTGATAGCTTTTTCCACTATAGAGAAATCTTTCTCAAAGTTAGAAAGGTCTAGCTGTACGTAAGCTCTCGGGTCGATAATCTCTCTAATGTTAGGACAACCCCAGTAGAATACCAGACACTCTCCGAGAATACCGTCGATAAGCTTTTCTGTAATGTAGTTATTTATGGAATTATTCTCTGCATTGAAAGTGTATTTGTACGGAAGGATAGCGTCATCTTTAGTATGGTAAGGGAGGGAACCCTTGTAGTTCTTATACTCCCAGCGGTTATTTCCAAAGACGTCAATTTTCATACCTCCAGTTGAAAATCTTTTCTCCAGAAACTTTACAAAGTCTACCCTTTTTACCTGTCCAATATCTTTGTATTTTTCTGATAGGACAGTAGAGATACACGTGTTAAGACTTTCATTTTTTTCGATAGGTTCGGTAGAAAGCTGTTCCCAAGTCTTTGAAAGGTGCCACTCAAGGTTGTTCATATGCCAACCCTCATGTTTCAAAACTTTCAGAAAATCTTTCTCATTGGGATTCGCCCACTCTTTCCAAAGGTTCGGGTTGAGGTGCATATTCGGTTCCATACGAAAAACAATAGTCTTTTTTCTGTCGAAGATGACGTTGGGAGGGGGTGCGTTCAAAATCACCCAATAGTCTGGAATGTCGTCGTTGGAGTCCATAACCAGAGATATATTGTTCCAAGTTCCGTTCCCTTTGCTCATCTTTTCCCAAGTTTTTGAAAGGAGTTCTGAGGAAGTCCAGTTGCAGAGAAGCTTAATTTTTATATTTCCCGAGTGAAACGAGGGGGAAGGGAGAGATGAAGACGGTTCTAACGGAATTAGAGGGATAGTTTTTTCCTCAAGATTTCCTGAGAGATTTTCTGAGTGAAACGAAGGCGAAGGAGAAGGGGGTAGATTAAAGATTTTTTCAAGCCAACTTCTGATGTACTTTCTATCACATAAAGATACAGCGGAAGTGTAATCTTTCTCCTTAATTTTCGACTCTATTCTTTGAAGTTTTTCCATTTTTTGTTGAAGGTGTCGTATGTATAAATTAGAATTTATACAAAGAAAATTATATACAATAAAATGATTTGTGAATACTGTGGTATGTACTGTAAAGCTAAAAAAAATTTGGAGAGACATCAGGCTACATCAAAATCGTGTTTATTAAGAAGGGGAGTTTTTCAAGTCGAACAGACACACATCTGTGAATGTAAAAAGGTATTTACAAGAAAAGACAATTTTCAAAAACATCAGAGAATCTGTAAGTTTTTAGTCGCCAACATAACAGCCAACAGTCATGACACAAATGTTGGAACTTTAAACGTAAACATTACTGTCGGAACAGGGGCGTTAGAACCTGTCATTGAATCAATACCCAAAATGGAAACTAAAGAGAATAAACAAAAAAGCAAATATAAAAAACAACACATAAAACAGTCTCTTCGAGAAAAACTTTGGGAACAGGAAATTGGTGATAAGTTATGGGGGAATTGTTTTGTGTGTAATATGAGATTATCATTTGCTGAATTTGCATGTGGTCATATTCAAGCTGAAAGAATGGGTGGAAAATTGGAGCTAGAGAATCTTAAAGTTGTATGTAAATCTTGCAATAGTAAAATGGGGACTATGAACATGCTGGAATTTAAAGAATTACGGTATCCCACATCTGTTTGATTTGAATTCAAAAATAAATTCCCTGCCCCATTTCCTCAACCCCATAAATTGATTTTTAAAAGATTCTAAAATATCTTTTAAAAATGACAGATTCAAAGAATACACAATCAACAGACCCTCTCCTAACAGAGGAGGTCTCAAGAAATTCCCTATTCCCCATCAGATACCCCAAACTTTGGGAGGCTTACTTAACTCAAGTGGCATCTTTCTGGCTTCCTCACGAGGTTGACTTGAAGGAGGACAATAAAGACTGGGATACGTTATCAAAAGATGAACAGTATTTTTTGAAGATGATTCTAGCCTTCTTCGCTAACAGTGATATCATCGTTAATAGAAACATTGATGAGAGATTCTCTCAAGATTTGAAGGTGATGGAAGGAAAAATCACCTACGACTTCCAAAAGACTATGGAGAATATTCATTCCCATATGTACTCCTTACTCATAGACCAGTATATCAAAGACCCTGTTGAGAAAGAAAGACTTTTCAACGCTATTGAGACTATCCCGATCATGAAGAAGAAAGCTCAATGGGTGAATAAGTGGATAGCTAGTGATTTGCCGTACTGTCAGAGAATTGTTGCTATATCGGCGGTAGAGGGTTTGTTCTTTTCCTCATCGTTTAGCTCTATATTTTGGCTTAAACATCGCCATCTTATGCCTGGTTTATGTCTCAGCAACGATTTCATCTCGAGAGATGAGCGGATGCACACAGACTTTGCAGTTCTGGTTCATTCAGAGCTACAAGAAAAATGCCCTAAAGATATTTTTGAAAGTATCATGAGAGAGGCTGTAGATATCGAAACTGAATTCATAACACAGTCTCTCCCGTGTAATTTGTTGGGAATAAATGCGAAAGATATGGAAACTCATATCAAGTTTGTTGCAAATAGATTGTGTGTACAGTATGGTTATGACAAACCTTGGCCTGAAGTTCAAAAAACTCCTTTTACGTATATGGAGCTCATTAATCTCCCGAGCAAGGCAAACTTTTTCGAAAAGCGGAGTTCGCAGTATAATAAATTGTCCAAAGTTGAACTAGAAGAGACCGACCCGTACGCTGATTTATAAAAATATATTTTTAATATTATAACCAATATTAAAAAATTTAAATTTCGTTATAAAACAATTCCAAATAAGTAAGCTCTTTTTCAGGAGGATTTTCCATAAAATTTTGTACTATCTCTATTAATATATTTGTTCTTCTTTTCCACTCTCTTTTATCAATTTTCCATCCGGATGTTTTTGTTGTGTTAAAACAGCTTGGAACCTTTCTTTCAGATTTTTCAATATAAAAATCTGGATTAAACCTTATCATAACCAGAGGTTTATCTTGCAAATCTTGAAAAATTTCCATTGTTCTTCTACATTCACATCCATAATTATTTTTATGCTGGTCTTCATCACATTCCACGATAATATTGTATGTATCACAATTTATAAGAACATCGGGTCTTTTACCTGAAGAACCGTGTGATTTATCGAATATCATTTCAGTATCTGTAAAAGTTTCTTTTAATGTATCTCTAAGATAATGTTCTTTCAGTTTATATTTTTTCGGAATATCTTCATCTGGATTTAGAACACAGTAGCACCTAAAACAAAAAGGGTGGAAACGATAGCTCGGAGCAACATAAATACTTTTACAGTTTTGACATGCTCTTTTAGGGGTACAAATTATGCATGCATATCTTTGTTTGTTGTGTTTGCATATAGTTCCTCCTCCGCATTCTCTACATCTACTTCTTACTCGTCCATGTTCGCATATGCTTCCACCCCCACATTCTTTACACCCACTTCTCATACGTCCATGTTCACATATCTGAGACCCTCCGCATTCTTTACATGTGGTTTTTTCTCGTCCATGTTCGCAAATTTGTGAACCCCTGCATTCTTTACATTTACTTCTTACTCGACCATGTTCACATATGCTTCCTCCTTCACATTCCTTACAGACACATCTCACTCGCCCATGTTCACATATACTCGCACCTCCACATTCCTTACAGATATTCCGTTGTCTACCATGTTCACATACATTTCCTCCAATACATTCTTTACAGACACATCTCACTCGCCCATGTTCACATATACTCGCACCTCCACATTCCTTACATTTACTTCTCATTCGTCCATGTTCGCAAATCTGTGATCCACCACATTCTTTACACGCGGTTCTCGTACGTCCGTGTTCACATCTGAGAAGTTTGGCTCGTTCTTTAACTTTTTCTAAACAAATCCTACAAGTTTTATATATTTTTCCACTTGGTTTAACTTCAGGAGTAAACTCGTGCTTACACGCTGAACATTTTGGTTTTACAGTTTGAACAATATTCATTTTCAGATTTTAATATTAAAATCTAAAACTTTAAATTTCATTTCTAAATTTCCAAAAAAGTATTCAACATTTCTTTCTTACACAGCTTTCCACCAGTACACTCAGGAGAAAAGTACATAATTAACAACCCATAAAAATCCTTCTGTTTTATAACCTTCATTCCCCTTGAAAAAGTTTTGAATTTTCTCAGTATTTTATATTTCTTATTATAGTATCCCCGACAATCACATCCTTTCCTCATCAGAAATTTTACGGTGTCAAAATCCTCGTACTTGAGAACCATACCAATAACGTCCCAAGTGTAGCACCCCTTTCTCACGAGCCACTTTACAACCTCCATTCTACCCATATTACTGGCTACATCTAGAAGTCTATCGTTTTCAAAATGGATATCAGCTCCATTTTTTCTTAGATACTTTAGAATATCTAATTCCCCGTAGTAAGCACACGACAAGAGAGATTTTTTGATATACTCGTCGTCGGTTTTTACATCTGTGCCAAAAAAACCGACCAAAATTTTTACTTGATTAAAATCACCAGTTTCACAAGCTGTATATAAAGATTTATAGTTTGTATAAGTATTCATACTTCTTGATTTATAAAATTTAGCTTATAAATCTTTGTTCTACAAATCCAGTTGTGCATAGTAAATTTGTCTGATACGATGACTTGTTCCCTGTCTGCAAACACCTAGATTCCCGTTATCATTGAGTTGTTCGATAAGTAAATAAAAAAGGTCGGTTGTAAGAGGGTGGGTACATATCCACACTAACAAATCAGCAGAATCAACCCTGTTAGCAGGGTCGAAGTTGTTCCTATGAAGTATAATATCTAACATCCTCGCAGCACTATCCTCTTTCAACAGCCCCCTAAGGTGTCCTATACACCCCACATGAACATCCTGTGAATACTTCGGAACATCTATCTCATCCCCTTTACCATCGTATACATGGACATCTCTGAAAACACCTGCAGACTCTTGTTTATTTAACCTCTCTAAATGTGAGAAAGTCCTCTTATCTCTCACCTTCTCCTTTTCGTGTAGAGCGTCAATTTCCCCCCTGTCCTTCATCTCCATAATTACGAACATACTTATTTATTAAAATCTAAAATCTCTTTAAAGTGTGTTCATAAATAGAAAATACAATGAAAAAGGTTGTAAGCTTCTGCCTTTGGGGAAATATCCCAAAGTACAATGTTGGTCTTATTGAGAATGTGAGAGACGTGAACAGGTACTATCCGAACTTTGAAAGCTGGGTCTATATTCACGTCCCATCAGTACCTGAAAGTACTATTAAAAAACTCAAGACTGTCCCGAACGTAAAAATCATAGAAAAATACGTTCAGGATATATCCCCTGCAAGATTTATGTCTTGGCGATTTGAGCCTTACGACTCAGCTGAAGTTGAACTTTTCATCTCAAGGGACACCGATAGCAGGATTCAACTACGGGAGGTTGTAGCTGTTGAAGAATGGTTAAACACTAATAAACTTTTACACATAATCCGAGACTCCCCTTGCCACTATCCTGTTATTTTAGGAGGCATGTTTGGGTTAAGAAAAAGTGATAAATTTTCTGACATGACTGGAAAAATAGACGATTATTTTCTTAAGAACCTAAAAAATGATGACCAGTGTTTTTTGAGGGACGTTGTGGTTCCTGTCATGGGTGATGATATCATAGTTCATACCGACATTCCAAGAGAGATGAGTGGAACGAGCGAAAATACTCATACCATGCTGAGGTACAACGAAAACTATAACTTTATAGGGGAGTATATCGACGAAAATGGACGACAGGACGATTACTATAGAGCGATTCAGCAGAACTTTGTAGAAAATTACCTTTTTGAAAAATCTCCAAGGGACATAGACGTCAAACATTGTGTTTTAGCGTGTGACGATAACCCTTTTTACTACGAATTTTATCCGATAGTGAAAGAATATTGGAATAGAATAAAAATTAAAACAATATTGATATTAGTAGCTGAAAAGATTCCAAATTTTTTGGAAACTTATAGAGAGGATATAATTCTGTTCAAACCTGTTTTAGGAATTCCAGCAGGGTTTCAAGCGCAGGTCATAAGACTTCTCTACCCGTGTTTATTCGACCACGATGAAGGGATTATCATTTCAGATATGGATATTCTTCCCCTTTCGAATAGCTTTTTTCATCCTAAAGTTAACGAGCAACGTTTCGTCGTTCTTAGAAACGTGATTGAAGACCAGAAACAGTATCCAATATGCTACTGTTGTGCCATCCCACCTGTTTGGAGGTTAATTTTTAAAATAAAAAATGAGGACGATATAAGGAGTAGAATAAAAGAGTGGTTCCCTGACGAATGGACAGCTTCATCCCCTTACTCTATTGGTTGGGCTACCGACCAACTTAAATTATATTCTTACCTTCAGAACTGGAAAGATATTTTAATTACGTTCAAGGATGAAGAAACAAAGTTCCAAAGATTGGATAGGATAAACTTAAATACAATTACTTTAGGTGTAAAATATACCGATTTTCACATGCCGAGACCATTTTCTGAAAATATTCATATTATAGAAGAACTTCTTCACAATATTTCATAAAACTTCGTAAAACTCACACATATCTACATATAGATTAAAAGCTGTATCATAATCCTTGTGACCGTGATATGTACAAACATCGTTCCTACTCTCTGGGGTCTCGTAGAAAGAAGTCCAGTACGGGTCTACTATGGGAAGATAATGGTTCGTACATCCTTCTTTCCAGTACATTCCGTTCAGGGCAGTCTCATCATAATTTTCGTAAAGAGTTTTAGCTGAAAGCTGAAACCACTCTTCGATAAACTTTTTATTTTTTATATTGAAAAGAACGTGTGCGTGAATATAGTGTTGTGTTTTAGTTATATTATTCTCGTGTAAAAACTTATAGGGAATAACATCGTCAGGGTGTATCGGAGAGATTGGTATCTTTTCCAACGTTTCAGATATTCGGAAGAGGGAATCACATTTTGGTGTTATGATATCGTCAGCTTCAATATAGTACCCGTTGTACCCTCTTTCGATAGCGTCCAAAATTATGAACGGTTTGTAAACAAAAATATGGAAATTTTTATTGTTTACGTGTATAAATTTAACCCTTTCTTCACCCTTAAAATCATCTTTAAGAATATTTTTATCATTCACGTCTATCAGGTAGACCAGTATTGGAAATTTTGAAAATTTTAAAACCGAACTTATGGTTATTTTCATCATGGAGATGTAAGGTTCTTTATCGTTTGTGAACGAAACGTATGCGAACATTTTCTAACTATTATAAGCTTTAAAATAAGGTATTTTAAATATAAATGAGACCTCTCTTTTAGTCGTAGGCTGGTTAAGTCTGGTTCTATCTCTAATATACAGAATCCCCCAAATCTACAAGATGATAAAGACCGAAAGTGCAAAAGACCTTTCAGTCTGGTTGATACACACTCAGAACGCCTCTTACGTTCTGTATGTAGTGTATGGAATAGGTAGGGAAGATTTGATATACATCGTTTCAAGCTCCCTATCGGTTCTTCAGAATATATTTATACTATATTTGAGAAGGTTATACATAAATAGAATTGAGAAGAGGAATAGGCATACTGAAGTGGAGTTTGGAAGGATAACTGTAGTGGCTATATAGAATATAAAAATATACACACATTTTAAAATGTCAAAGTTTAGATTTATAACCTCCAAGGAAGAATTAAAGTACACTCCGAAATTTAAAATTATACCTACAAGGAACGGAATCAATATAATGGAACATGTACCTTTTTTAACTAAATTTATATTAAAAATAGATAGATATACAGGTGAACAAGAATGGGCGGTCATCCCTCCGTGTATTACAGATTTCGAGCTGGATTTGGGAAAAAAGTATTATATTGAATTTGAAGCTGGTTCAGGTCTTATTATGATAGATTACGATTTGAGCAGTCTTAGATTACCCATATATAAAACAGAGCTGAATATGCTACTTGAGAAATATATAAATTGATTTTTCCAATATCATTTCATCTTTATAAAAAATGTCATTATTTTTACAAGACGTCTCTATGAAAATTGTACTCTTCTCAAGTACATTACTATGTTTATACATAAGCAGAATTATGGTTCATACTTACGAGCTTTTAAAATTCAAGACAGACTACCATATAAAATCTTGGAGGTACCCCTATACAGTCTCCCAAATGCAGAGTGAAACTGTGATAGGGAGAAACAACCTGACTTTTATACTGTGCACACTTAGCTGTTTTTTCACCGTAAATCAGCTGTGTAAATATGAGAGCTATATTTGTCTATCACACTTGACGTTAGCTGTACTGTGTATCTTTCCTCTCGGAATGCACAATGCTCACGAGGTTATAATTTTTATCGAAGTGGATAGGAAGTACACTCACAATATTCATATGTTTTTGGTAGTCTCGTACGTCTTGTTTACGCCTGTTGTATATTTTTTATCGGTTGTACCAGATGTAAATCTCTTTATAGTTCCAACGGTCGGGTGTATCTTTATATTTTCTGTTCTGATGGAAAGTAGATATCAGCTTATTATAGAACTAATTTTATTTGGAACTACGCTAGGGGTATTTTCAAATTTAGAAAATTGATTCTCCATAAGAATCGGGTATTTTTTACGTTAGAACGTAAAAAATTGATTTTCTGTGATAATTGTATTCATACTTAAAATGTCATTATTTCTACAGGAAATTTCTATGAAATTTATACATCTATCAAGTGCATTGTTATGTTTGTATGTCGGACGTATCATATGTCATACTTACGATTTCTCAAAATTCAAATCAGACTACCATATAAAATCTTGGAAGTATCCATATACGGTCTCTCAGATGCAGAGTGAAACTGTGATAGGAAGAAACAACCTGACTTTCATACTGTGTATAATAAGCAGTTTTTTTGTCGTGAACCAAATATGTAGATATGAGAGCTATATTTGTCTTGTACATCTAACTTTATCTGTAATGTGTATTTTTCCAACTGGGACAGATGGCTCTCACGAGGTCGTTATTTTTATAGAAACGGATAAGAAGCATACTCACATTATGCATATGGTTTTAGTAGGTTTTTATATTGTATTGAGCCCAACGTTGTATTTTTTCTTCATCGTACCGGATGCAAAGGTATTTATATTAATAATTGTTGGAGCTATATTTATATTTTCTGCGTT
>Ga0154020_10002988_pt1 | contig 20530 bp, 37 predicted proteins | sample Klosneuvirus_201_FD_109709 | JGI IMG/M metagenome (GOLD analysis project Ga0154020, IMG submission 109709) | Active sludge microbial communities from wastewater, Klosterneuburg, Austria - Klosneuvirus_20160825_MG | ecosystem: Engineered > WWTP > Aerobic digester > Activated sludge | place... | reverse complement strand
GCGAACGCGGCGACTTCGATCACCGGGGCGCTCACGGCCAACATCACTGGGTCAATGAGCGGGAACGTCGAAGGGAATGTCAACGGGAGCGTTGGCTCGGTGGTTGGGAACGTGGGCGGGAATGTAACTGGGAGCGTTGGCAGCGTGGTTGGGTTCACGCCGTCCAACATAGCGGACATCATTTCAACCCTGGGCAACCCATCCGAGCCTACGATGTCAGGAGATATTGCAGCGGCCAGGGCCGCCCTTGCGGACATCAAGGGTGCGACATTCGACACAGCGACGGACAGCCTTGAAGCGATTCGCGATCGCGGGGATGCGGCATGGGACACGGCGACCGGATTCTCGACGCTCGACGCGGCAGGCGTTCGCTCCGCCGTTGGCCTGGCAAGCGCCAGCCTCGACACTCAACTGACAGCCATTGATGACCTTCTGGATACCGAAGTGGCGGCAATCTACAACCGAATCGGCGCACCGGTCGGAGCTTCGATCTCAGCCGACATCGCAGGCATCACGGCGACCGTGGACGCGGCGGACATTCGGGCTGCAATCGGCTTGGCCTCTGCGAACCTCGATACGCAACTCGGCGCGATTGACGATTTCTTGGATACGGAAATCGCCGCGATCAAGGCCAAGACAGATCTCATCCCTGCCGCGCCTGCCAGCACAACCAACATCACGGCGGCATCCGGTGTCGCTCTCTCAGCCGGCGAACGCACGACGCTGGCCAATGCGATTCTCGATGTCACCGATGGGGCTGTGTCAGGCACAACGTTGCGCGAGGCGCTATCGGTGATGCTCTCCGCGCTTGCTGGAAAGGTGAGCGGCGCCGGGACAGCGACGATAACCTTCCGTCACTTCAACGACACCAGCGACGTTATCGTAGCGACCGTGGACATTTCGGGCAACCGATCCGCGGTCACGGTGACACCATAAATGTTCCCGTCAGGGTTCTTCCCATCCCGCTACTTTGGCCGGCGCTACTGGTCCGATCGTGCAACGCCCTGGACAGCACCACCGATGCCGGCCTTCACTGGATACATCGTGGTGATTGTCGCGGGAGTGCGCTACGCTATCCCCGCTACGCCGCTCGATCCGTAAGGTAGACAGCAAGCGCCCCCTGCTACTTGTGTCACCGAGGGGCAGGGGGCGGTCCAGAAAGGGACTGGCAACGTTGGCGCGTTGCGTCACCCTTGCGCCGGAGTATATACTCTGGTTCTCGCAGAGAAGGGAGCCGCACGGTAAGCGGCGCACCCTGGCGGGTGTATAGCCGACGCGCCAGCGTTGACGCTGTAGCGGGTTCGACTCCCGCCCTTCAATGCGAAAAGCGCCGCTCAGGGTTCATTCCAGAGCGGCGCTTTGCTTTTGATGGACCCCACTCGGAGAGGCCAGCCTCCGCGCAGGGTTCCCTTATTCTACGGTCAATCGTACTGGTATTCCAACTCGAGCCATTCCCGCTCTGACCAGGCTTTGATCTTGGCGTTTGCGACTCGCCACTCAGAGAGAGTGCAGCGATCCCCATGCCGACGCAGGTTCGCTTTCATCTCTGGATATTGGAACGCAAACAGAATCCCGTAGCGGCGCCTCATGTAGATCATCAGACGATTCCGCATGTTGGTGTCGACGTGGGCGAGGGCATGGCATCGGACGCAGATCAACAGCATATTCCACTTCACTGTCAACCCACCGTCAACATGCGGCATTACATGATGCCGCTCCATATCGCCTTGAGCAAACGAGCCGTTGCAACCTGGGCATTGATACAGCCCGTGGTACGAAGGGATGGATGTGACCTTGACGTTACTGGTGCGTTTGTCTCTGCCCGTTCTCATCGCGCCACCCAGGTCTGAACCGACTCGATCGCCGCGGCCCGGTTGACCCACAGCCCGCCGCGTTGGGGGTTCGGGACATACAGCCAGCCCCGGTGCGCGCAGTAGTCTTTGATGTCCCCGTAGCTTTCGTTCGCCCAACTCCAATCCTTTGGCCGGACAACCACATCCAGGGACAGGACTTTGTAGAACGCTTCGCGCGCGACAGTCGCCTTGCGCCCGTTCCCAAACTCCAACGTGAACGTCGCGTCTGCAGGCTTGGGCGCCAGCCACTTGCTACTTGTGATAGATGGTAGCGTGGTGTTGCTGGCCGGCGCCCCGTCCAAGATCTGATAGGACGCGCTGGACTGGGCCGGCGCCGGCTTGTCCTTGTGCAGATCTTTGGCGATCGCCGGGGAAGCAAGCCCGACTCCGATCCCGGCGAAGAAGAACAGGATCAGCAGAATGAACACAAACGCGGCGGCGCCCGAGCCGATCGTGCGGATCAAGATCTCGAGCGTGGCCCACAGAACGGCCAGGACGATGACGACGCCAACGAACGTCACAAAGACTGGCGTTCCCCATCCCCGCGTTTTTGTCTCAGTCATTTCCGCTTCCGTGATTGCAGTTGCTCGATGCCTTTGATGATCAGGAACGCGCCGACGATCAGCCCGAGGGCCAGGACAAGATAGGTGTCAAGATTTGGCGGCATAGTGGGCAAGTATCCTGCGATTCAGTTCGGCCATGCGATTGGCCCGGGCGCCGATTACCCATCCGTCGACGGTCAGGCGCTTGGCGATCCATCCCCCCAGGCGGCCAGGATGGATCGCCCACAGATCGCCGTTAACCGCTCCGAAGCGCAGTAGAGATTTCCCGTAGAATGTCGTCCGCGCTCTTTTCGGTCTGACCATAGATTGCTTCCGCGCGCGTCATCGCCAGGCTGGGCGAATGGCCGCTCGAGACGTTGCTGGCCTGCCCGTCCTTGAGCAAGGACACGATGTAGATCTCTTTGTCGGTTTTGGCGATTCGCATCGGCTTACACCGGAGCGTCCCCGCGGGGATCTTCTTCACCCACTGGCGCTCCCAACCAGGCGGGACGTGACTTGGCTTCTTTGGCATGTTCTCCTATAGTATCTGTCGCTGGATGCTGGTTATCAACTTCTCGAGTTCGGGATCGTCGTATTCCGACGAAAGCATCTGGACGAGTTTGGCGCCGAGCGTCACGGATCCTGACACCCGGAACCCGCCACCCTTGCGGCTGTGCTTCCGCAGCAGGCCGAGATCTCGGAGCAGGATCCGCGACGGGGGGGATTCGCCTGCCGCTACCTTGTATAGATAGCCTGGGTTCCAGAATCCCGAGCCGATCGAGCCGGCCACCCGGCGCCAGGTGCGGAGTTCTTTCTTTCGCGTGGCGAGGATTTCCCGCGCTTTGCGATGCTCCGCAGGCCCACGCCCCCCAGGGCGCGTGTTACCAGCGGAAACAGAGTCCTGGGGGGTATGGTTTTCGGTCATTGTCTAGGCCGCGGTTCCCCGCGTGACGATGATCGGCTGAGCCGCGGCAGAAAACCACCGGTCCAGGGCGGTTGCGACGATCACGGTGATGGTCGGCAGGGCGCCGGCCTTGAGTTTGTAGAGTTCAACCCGGGCCGAGGGGCTGTAGTTCTCGAAGAGCCAGTCAACGGCCTTGTTGATGATCGCCTTGAGCGACTGATTGACCATTTGCTTCTCGAGCCGCTTGACGAACTTGGCAGGAACCTGGACCCGGATCCGGCCATCCTGCGCGATGCCGCGCTTGCCGGCCCCGAGTTCTGCCTGGATCGCGGCATGATGCTTCGGATCAATCTGAACGGCGATGAAACGATCCTCACGGATCACCTTGCGAGGGACTTTCTTGGTTTTTGTGTCCATAGGCTCTCATTATATACTCATCCAAACAAGACGCAAATCTCAAAATTCGGGATACACTTAATGCCGTATCGTGATCAACAACATTCAGGAGGTATATGAAGTTCACATCCATCATGCCGCTGTGTAGCGGCACATTCCGACTCGAGCGCGCAAGCGCCGAGAAGCTGATCGACTTGCTGACGTTCGAGCCGCCCACTGGCTACGGCGTCGAGGACAGCCTGATCCCTGGCCTGCAGGCGGTCGCGCCGAAGATGCAGTTCCATGAGTACATGGCTTTCCCCGCTCTGTTCGATGACTTCGTGTTTGTCCTGCCCAGCGCCGACAATCCCCGCAGGGTGCAGTTCACCTACATCATTCACTACGATCACATCCCCAACGCGATTGACGACGCGAAACGCGCCGAGCTTGAGGAAGAGGGCGAAAACGCGCCACTGGTCGAGTCCGGGGCGATCCTGTTGTCGGACGGGCTGATCGACGCGCTGGTGTCGGAGAAGATCCAAGAGGACGACGCGCGCGACGAACAGGTTGACGACACTGGCTACCTGATCACCGGAGGCTTGCTGTGACACTCACCGAGATCCGCGACAGCTTGATCCTGGCCGAACACGCTCGCTTGGCGAATGAGGAACGCATATCGGCCGAGATCCGCGAGAAGGAACGGCTGGAACGCATCGCAACGAATCAAGCCTTTTGCGCCAAGATCATTGCCGATGCTCCGGCGATCGAAGGGCTGTTCCCGGCGATCACTGAAAATGGCGTGTTTCTGCTGTTCCCCGAGTGCTGCCCGATTGAGATCAGGGGCGTGAATAGCTACCGGGTGAAGTGGGGCAAGGATCTTGAGAGCTACAGTTCCAACCGTAGCCAGGACTGGGGATACAACGAACTGATGACAGCCGTTGAAGAGGCGCGGCGCCTGTGGATCGAGATCGACACGCAGGAGAAGGCGTGGGCGCTCGAGGCACAGCGCCAGGCCGAACGCGATGCGGCGTGGGTGAAGGCGCAGGAGGAACAGCAGGCCGCTGGCCCCGTCGCGCCGCAGGATCCAACCAGCCGGATGATGCGCGCGCAGGAGTCGATCGCGGAATCGTTGAAGGGCATCCTGGCGATGTTCACCAGCCCGATGTCAAGTGGGACTTTCCGCACCTACCTGGACGACAAGAGCGATGGGCAACTGTAAGAAGTGCGGCTACAGCTACGGTTCATCGAAGCACAAGCAACAATGCAGGGGGCAGAGCCGCGCAACCATCCGGCACAACAACCGCGCCCGACGCAAAGGGCGCGGAGGCGGGGGTTCATCCAAGTGGACGTTCAGCCCGATAATCCCCATCAACATTGATCGAGACAAGGAGAAAGACAAACATGAGTGACAGACTGATCTTCATTGGCGCGTCCGGCGCGGGCAAGTCAACCGCCGCGCTGGGCTTCATGCAAAAGCCGAGCGGCACGACGATCATCCAGCATAAGGGGAGCCAGGGGTTTAAGTACCTGGTCGGCATCCCGGCGCTGAAAGAACTGACCATCGTGAACGCCAGCGACTTTGCGGAGTTCGCCAAAGCCGCCGAGGTTGCGATCGCCGCGAAGAAGGATCTGATAATCGTAGACGACTACGATTATTTGTTCCGTGATGCCCAGCGCGGCGCGCGCATGGGCAAGACCGGCAACGCACAACGCCTGGCCAGCCAGCCGGTGTATCAGGAGGCCGAACAGGTTGTGAAGCGCCTGACCGAGTGTGGCGCGACGGTGATCTTCACCTGCAAGGCGGTGGCGAAGGCGATCAGCGCCAACGAAACCGAAGTCGGCGCGTTTCTCCCTGGACTTCATGCCCACATGGAAACCGGTATCGCTGACGCGGTTCTCCACTTCGTTCGGCGCGGTCCAACTTTCGTTTGCCGCTCGAAGGGCTGGGTCGAGGGGAACACCGTCTACTACGCGAAGGCGACGATCGGCCTGGGCGACTTTCTTCCGCAGGAGATCGAACTGACCAAGATCGCCGGCAAGCCTTACAGCACGTCCGTTCGGGACGCGATGGCCGCCGCGAAGAAGCAACTGGCCGCCGCGTTTGGATCCCCCGAGCCGACGCCAACCCCCGAGCCAAAGAAGGAAGAGCCGGCCGCGCCCGGGGCTGGGCCGTTGTTCAGCGGTGGCACAGGGGGCAAGCCGTGAACTTCGCTGAGATCCAACGCTGGTGCTTGGCCGAGTATCCCGAATACACCGAGCCGGAGATCAGTCAATTCACGGGCGAGTGCATCGCCATGAACCTGGATCCCCGGATGCGGCCGCGGTCGGTGTTCCCGAAGCGCCGCGAAGATGGCAAGGTCTACGCTCATCGCGTCACCCGCTGGATGGAGGACACGGTAGAGGAAATCTTGCGCCGCACAAAGAAGCGCGCGACTTGGGGCCGCGAGGCGGTCTATGTCGTGGGCATGAGCGACGATCACAGCCGGCATTGTCTCAAGTACGGGCTGAACGTCTTTGGCGATATTGCCGCCGAGATCGAGCTGACCATCGACTCGAGCGCCGAGTTCTATGACGAGGTTACGCGCCGCGTCTCTGAACAGGTTGCGCTGATGGGGGGCAAGGTCACGATGAAGGAGCGCCTTGCGCTCCGCGAGGAAGTGATCGGCGTGATGGGTGGCCAACCCGAGCCGCGCAAGGTCCAGGGCATTGGACTTCTGCCGATCGCCGTTGACCATGAACCCCCGGCTATTGGCCGGCGCCGCATGACACGAATCGAACGCGCCACGTTGCTTGCAAGGCGGGACGCGATTGATCAGGTGTTCCCGGCTCTTGGGAACGTTCAACACACAGGAGAACCAACGTGAGCGATTCAACACAGGACAACGAGGATGATGCCGTTAAGCGGCTGAGCCAGTATCTCGAGAACGCGGCCAAGACCCCGCCGCCGATCCCGGCCCCCGTCGATTCGGGCCACTGGTCGGACGCGCTGGACATTGACCCCAAGACAACCGCCGAGGAAGAGATCGGGCAGACGCGCCAGAGCCGCGACATCCCCGACGCCAGCCCCGAGGCGCTGCGCGCGCATCTTCCAGTCGGCCCCGAGTACGACAAGCTAGTGAGGGGACAGTGGTCAAAAGAAATGGCCGCGAAGCAGGCCCAGGCCGAGGACATCCTGAACAAGCTGGCCAAAACGATTGTGCCGCCAGCCGGCCCGTATGCCGGCCAGGATCTCACAATGGCGGTCGAGGGCGAGTTCATCAGCGCGAACCAGGATCTCCCCGAAGTGCTGGCCAATCTCGCCCTGCCGGACGCCATCAGACGCGCCGAGACACTCAAGGCCGAAGTGGTGGACGCCGAGCGCAGGCTCAAGGACTTCCTTGAGGCAAAGGTGAAAGCCATCGCCCTGGTCGAAGCGCGGGTGCGCGAACACGTTCTGATGACCGGCGCTTCCTACATGGCATCGGATCACATGAAGGTGTCTTACGTGAAGCCGGCCGAGACGGTGAAGTGGAACACGGACAAGCTGATGGGATTCGCCGCCGCGCTCAGCCCCGATCAGAAAGCCGGACTCTTGGCCTGCCGCACCGTCGAGCCGAAGCCGGCATCGACAACCCTGACATACAAATGAAACACTTGATTCCGCGAGACTACAACATGCGCGAACTAACGGCTCTGCGTCTCAAGCTGGCTCATTGGGCAGGCTACATTCCGTTGCTTGGCAACGAGGCCAAAGACCCCGAATTTAGACGGGCGGCCGCTTGGCTGGACGAGGCGGTGAGTTGCATCGAGAAAGCGCAGGACACCCTGACCCCGCTGTTGGAATACCCACTCGCAGACAAGGCGCTGGCCGAGGCGCTATCGAAAGCCACTGGTCAACCTGACCGGTCCAGGGGCGGGGATACCGGTCACGACTCCCGAACCGTCCGTCCGTCTGAACCGTCCGGCTCCGGCGCCGTACCTGCAGGGGGGTAGACACCATGCGCGACTCTGATCTCATCGCCGCTATCCGCATGGGGCGCGCTCGAGTCCTCAATGACGGGGAAGGAAGCCAGCCGTGGCTCCGCGTGATCACGCTCGAGATCGACGGAAGCCCCGGGGATCAGCGCGTCACCGACGCATTGACCAAGATCAGCGAATGTTTCCCGGTGCTGGGCCGGAAGGTTCTCGGCGTGAGATCCGGCGAGGGATACCGAATCGCAACCAAAATGCTCGAGGATGCCGGCTTGCTCTTGCCACTCGCAACCCGAGGGGAGAAGCGCCGCTGGAACAAAGCAACCGCAACCCCAGGCGCGGTGAGCCGGATCCTCAGAAACTACGTCGCTCAGACAAAACTCAGACGCCCGTGATACGAACTTCTGTGAGGCAATATGACCAAAACCTACATCGCCGCAACGGGGCATACCGTTGAACTCCGCAACTCGAACGGGGGAATCCTGTTCAGCGTCAAGGCTGTCAACGTCACCGAGGCGCGCAAGTGCCTTGCGCTGTTGAAAGCCGCCAATCCTGCGCTCAAGATCATCGGCCCGACGCCGGCGCCCGAGCTGGTTGCCAACGTCAAAGGAGCGGAGCTTCACGATGACGCCTGATCACTCATCCTGGTACGCCCGCGCTCGCGCTGTCGTTGGTGCGCTGTTCGCGCTCGTCATCCTGGTCGTGGCGTTCGCCGGGTGCGAAGCCAAACGCGGCAGCATCAAGGAAGTCGAGATCCGGCCGCCTGTGCCAACGTCCAGCTTCCGGCCCGTCCGGTAGTCCAGTCCGATCCATGCAAAGGCGCTCTTAGGAGCGCCTTTGTTTGTTTTCAGCGTTGTCTCAGGTTGCAGATTTACGGTCTATGTATGTTCATCATCACAACTTGGGACGTGGCGCACGTAGGCGACCCGAATCCGTTCAGACGGATTGAGGCGCATGACATTGGGGGGCATTGGTATGTATCGGCTCCCGTTGAACAGGTGATCGACAATGGCCCGGTTCCCGGTGTCTATGTGGTGTGGGATTCCGTTCTCCACAATCAGCGCATCCCGCTGTCGGTTCATGCCGAACTCCGCAAGCGGATCAGCAAGGATGACCGGGTTGCGTGGTGCATGATGGCAAAGAAGATGCCGCGCATCGTCCTGGTCCGGGTGTCTGATCGGGTTAACCTCAACCTGTTTCGCCAAAACCTGATTGCCAAACACCCCGGCATTGTGTTCGATGTGCGGCTGTACCCGATCACGGATGGCACTCCGCGTGGCCCGTATGTGGCCGATCCCCAATATCTCGAGATCGTGAAAGAACTCGAAGCCAAGTACCGCAAGGAGAACAACTGATGGCCTACTTCTACATCGTCACCAAAGACCAGGGCGAAAAGCTTGACCTTGATCGAATCCGGTTCACGCCTCCCGGCGAACAAACGCGCATCGCTGACATCGAGCCGTTCAAGACTCGCGGCAAGCGCGTCGTCAAGGGCGCTTTCGTCTGCGATATGACGTTCTACACGCCCAAGAGCCTGCAAGCGTTCCGCGATGCGCTTGGCTCCGATGACCGGATCTCAATGCACCTTGAGTATCACAACAAGTCCGACTCCCCGCCGCTGTTTCAGGTGATCCTGCCCGAACTGGACACCCGAACCGCGGTTCTCAAGGTGGGCCGGTGGATGATTCTGGACCAGGAGCGGTTCGTCACGGTCGTCCGCAATCAACTGTTGAGTGAGAACGCCGGCATGATCGACATCGTGTTTGGCAAGGTGAAAGCGCCGTGGACGAATGACCCGAACCAAATCAAGGCGGTTCAGGAAGCATACGATTGGGCGCACGTTGTTCCGCAGAGCCGCCGCGAGATCGTGTTCAGCCTGCCCTACGTGCCGAGCCAGAACCCGGACGCCGTTACCAGCTACGGTTTCACGGTGACAGCGCAGACCGTTCACGCCGCGCTCCAACTGTGCTTGACGGTGCTTGGGCCTGATGACTTCGACGAGTTGAGCCACACCGGGCTGATTGACCCGGTTCAAGACTTTGAGGCCCACAAGCGCATGTGCGAGGAAGCGGTAGAGTTTTGGGGCAAGCCAAAGGACGGTGACAAATGATGACCGAACAGCAGAAGGAAGCGAAGCGGCTCCGGGGCAAAGCATACCGGGATATGGTTGCCCTGGTCCGCGCAAAGAAGGCGCTCAAGGCGGCAGAGTCGCGGCTGTCCAAAGCTGAACACGAGTCCGCGCTGTCCGCGTCGGTCGCCGGCCTGACCCATCGGGAAATGGCCGATCTCATGGCCGAGGCGCGCTGGCTGGTCGAGGACAACCGGGGGCGATCGTGATCTACACGCAACGCCCACACCCCAGCCTCCGGGTTGAATACTATCTCGCAAAGGCTGACGCCGCGCTCAACGCCAAAGACCGGCAGGAATACATGACCGAAGCGCGCGCCGCCGAGTTTGACGCGACGCACGTTTGCTACCGTGATCCGAAGAAGCCGGGGCTGTTGTGGCCGGTCAGAGGCGCTTTCCGTGGATGGTCGACACCCACGCCGCCCGATGGAACGGTCTACGCGATCTTCACCTATCGCCGCAAGGACACCTACATCCCGCGCAACAACTTCGAGATCAAGGACATCAACCGGCTGAACGCCATCCTATCGGAGATATATGTTTGACATCATTGAAGCGGTAGACGTTTGGGTTGGTGATTGCTTCATCGTGGTCTGCGACCCGGATGACCGAACCCAGGCCACACACAACACCGCCATTCGACATAAGGCAGGATCCAATTCACGCGGTTATGTGGTCAGCACCCTGGACGCTGCAACCGCGCTGGCCGCCGCGCTCAAGGCGATCACGCAAGAGAAGCAACTCAAGGCCCAAGACAACCAGTTGTCGCTGTTCTAACCCGCGTCTCAGCCGGTTCACCAAACCGGCTAAGGCGCTGGCCTGACAAACAGGGTATGGAAAATCCAACCTCTCCCCCCTCTGTTACGTTCTCCAACACGCCGGAAATGTTTGCCTTTCTGAACAACTCCGGCATTGGCTCCGGGTTGCTCGGCTCCGTGTTCCCCGAGACGCGGTTCGATCAGGCCGCGCTGACCGCTCAACTGGTGGAACGCGGGTATCTGGAGCGCATCGACGCGGGCGGGTTCGTTTCCTTCCGTCCGGCTGGCCTTGCGCGTGATCTCGTTGGCGCGACCGCTCACCCACATGCGGCTGTGTGGCACATGCAAACGGCCCCCATTCCCGAACAGACCTACATGGCCTTCACCGACGAAGGCAAGGGCGTCGTGTTTCACCCGACCGTGAACCAGACGACCGGAGAAACGTGCTACCGCTTCACTGAACTGGCGACCGTTCGCGCCGTGGCCGACGCTATCCCCCCGCTCATGCCGATCAGCAAATGGAACGGCCGGCCCCGCGTGTGGCTGGCTCCTGTCGCTATTCTTGGCCCGGTGGCCGAGGGCGAGCCGCTGGACACGGACGACGATGGAACCGGACACCCGCCGCCAGCGGTGCGCGGGTTGATCGGTTGCGGGTTCAGCGAGGCAGACGCGGAAAACTTCTGCAAGGCTGTCGCATCGGCTCCCATCCGTGGCGCTCTCACCGGGTTCAGCCTGGGCCGCGCTGGGCTGTCGCTGACCTACCTGGTTGAGCAAGATGGAACCGTCTGGACGATTCGCATGGATGGCGAGAGCGGGCTGGCGCTCCTGCGCCGCTGTGGTAGCGAAGCCGCCGCGCAACAGGCCGCCGCTATCGCCGCCGAGATCGCCGCGCGCGTCATGCCGGGATCCAAGTAACAGCACGATCGCCGCCTTCAACCCGTCGCCACAACTGGCGACGGGTTTTTCGTTGTCTAAGTCGGCTCTCATACGCGCCTTAACTTCTGGCCCGATCCTGATTACATGGAACAAAACACAATCCCCCCCCTTCCTCCACTGGTGCAGGCGCTCCCCGATCTTGACGCGAAGATTTACAGCGCGGTGAAAAGCTCCCTCTACCATGACAACGATCTCCCGCTGTGGCGCTACGAGTCGCTGGTGGGAAAGTTCGGTTTCGAGCATACGATCGACATCTATGCAACCGGCCCCGCGCTGGACAAGCTGAACCGGGTTCTTCGGTTTGCTCAGGACATGCGCCGCGCATGGACGCATGAGGCTACGCTCTCCGCACTTTGCGCTCGGCTGACCGACCCGGAATACAGCGGCACATCGAACCGCAACGCCGAACATCAGAACGCGCTGATTCGGATCAAGCGGAATTACTTGACGCTCGAACAACTGTATTCCAAGTACTTGCCGATGGTGCAGGAACAGGAACGCGCCGAGGTTGCCGCCAAAGCGCAGAAGCGAAGCGAAGCCGCAAAGAAAGCCGCGCAGACTCGCAAGGACAACGCCGATCTTAAGGCGTGGCGCAAAGACTACGCCGCCGCCGTTACCAACAAGGAATAGAACACCATGACAAACACAACTGGACACCCCTACGCGCAAGCCGCTGAACGCTTCGACCAGGTTGGCGCTCCCGCGCTCATGTTTGCCGAGCTGCTGGCGCTGATGGTCAACGATGCGCCGAACCGCCCCGCCTGCGTCGTCGCTGAGGCGATCAGCAACCGATACACCGCCGCAGATCTTGCGCGCGCCGACCTGCGTGATGTGGCGAAAATCAAAGGCGTGGGTATCAAAAACGCGCGACGCATCAAAGCCGCCTTTGAGGTTGGCCGCCGCATGATTCAATCGCACCTCTCAGAACTCAAGAGCATCACAACTCCCGCAGACGTGGCCGCGCTTCTCATGCCAACAATGGGGATTCTCGAGAACGAGGAGATCCACGTCATAGCATTGGACACCCGCAACCGCGTAATCTCTACCGTAATGGCCTACAAGGGGACACTGAACAGCGCATCGGCGCGCATGGGTGAATCCTTCCGCGATGCGATCCGCGCAAATGCGTCGGCTGTTATCGTCGCGCACAATCACCCGTCCGGCGATCCGTCCCCCAGCGCCGAGGACATCAAAGTGACAAAGATGTGGGTCGCCGCTGGTAAGTTGCTGGAGATAGACGTACTTGATCACCTTGTCATCGGTCACAATCGCTATGTGAGCCTCAAAGAGCGCGGAATGATGGACTGATAGACCAGGGCGAACGCACCCGCAACCCGCAAGGCTCCCCGCCTTGCGGGTTTTGTCGTTCTAATCTCCCCCTCACATGCCGCTTACTTTTCGGGCTATCCTTATTTTCACCATGACAGAACAAACGAATCCCCCCGCTCCCGTATCCGTCTCGTCAATCAAGTGGACGCACGTTGGCCAGGTCGCCTATTGCTACGGCGATGGCCGCATCACTTCCGCAACGTGGTGGCGCTGTGACTACATTACCGCCGATGGGCATATCGGCATTGGCGTGTGCCGCGAGGATGGCACGATCCCCGAAGCGATCCCCGAAGGCTCCCGCGTGATCTATCAGCCGAAGGGCGCAACGTTCTGGATGCTGGGCAAGGTGACCGACATCACCCGCCCGTCGCATTGGACTGGGCTGTGGGGCAACGGGTTGGGCGTTCGGTCGTCTCTCCCGTCCTACTCTTACGGCGTGAAGCTGGACAACGGCGCGACGGTTCGAGCGTGGCACGATGGCGACATCGTTCCGACCACGCAAGAGCCGGACGAATCCGAGCCGCCTGCGCTCTACTACGCTGATGGCTTTCACCTTGCGGAATCCTTCCTCAACTCCTACAACCTTGCGCTCCGCAATGCGCGACTATGCCGCGAGTCCGCTGACCGCCGCCGCATCGAATCCAAAGCGATAGCCGACCGCCGGCAGGCCGCAGGCCACGAACAGGACGCGCGCGATATGCTGGCGATCATGCGCGAATGGGTTGATACCTACGGGTTGGATGCGATCCTGCGACAAGCCGAGCCGAAAACCCGCGACGAATGGGCGCGGATCCTCAATCCCCCCGCTCCGCGTCCCGTTGTCGTCGTCCAGGCACTTGACCCCCGCACCGTGACGGGCGAAGCCGTGACCACACCGACCGGGATCACGATTACCGCGACAAAGCACACCCAAACAGGCGCAGATATTTGGGTGGCGAAGCTGGCCGAAAAGCTGCCTGACGATCAATACCAGAAAGTTGCGGCCCGTGTCCGGGCGAATGGTGGCTATTGGTCGAAGTTCGTCCGGGGCTTTGTGTTCAAGTCGCTGAACTCCGCGCAACGGTTCGCCAATGCTGACAGCGCCGAGCCGATGGCAGTTGACCCCGGCGAACTCGCCGCCGATCGTTGGAACGAATCGCAGGGTGGCAACCTCTACAACGAACTCACCCGCTAACGGTTCACTCTCTCAACAGCAGGCCGGGATAATCTCCCGGCCTGTTTTGCGTTTTGTGCGGCCCGTTGGGTGATCGTAGGGTAATTCTCAGGTTTTAGGCGTGCCTGTCATGGTAAGAACTGTCTACCATGAGGATCAATAAGTTCTCCCCTCTCGTTTGGAATGTGACGTATGTGGCGACAACCGACCCGGATCGGCAAGTCCGCTACCTCAATGGCCGCGCTACCGTGGTCAATCTCCCGATGGAGCGTCTCGTTTGGCAACAGCACCCGCTGACCGCCGCCGTTGTGCGCCGGGTACAGGATGCCGCCGTTCGGGATGGCGTCGTCGCCAATACTCTCGTCGTCTCCGTGGTGCGCGGGGGGATCGCCTGATCATGTGCCACAATCCGCTCTCTCCAGTCCAGCCGCCTCCGGCCCCAACTCCGTCGACGTTCGCCACGTTTGGCGATGCGTTCGTTCACCTGATGGGCGAGGCGGCCAACGTTGTCGCCGCTCTCAACAGCGCCGAGGACATCTCCAAGCGCCGCGCAATTCTCGAGCATTGCCAACGGCTGATCGAAGCCGAGCGCGATCGCAACAGCGCCGACTCTATTGCCGACGATGATCTCGCATCAGCTTCCGAACACCTGCGCTCCGCTATCGAATGTTTTGCCGCTCCCTATGTCGTTCTCCCCGCGCTGGCTCGGCTGGTTGATGAGTATCAGAAGGCTGTGAGCCTGTTCCCGATGCAGTTCGCCGATTGCGGCGGGTGATTCCTGGGTGACTTGATAGCAGGCCGGGCTGGATGCCCGGCCTGTTTTGTTTGCGTAGCCTGATCGTAGGGTAATTCTCAGGTTTCTCGCCCCGCTTCATGGTAAGAACTGTCTACCATGAATGACTACAGATTCTCCCCCTCAGTCCGTGATGCCTTCGCTTGTATCGTTGACGATGATTACACATCGCTCAGCACCTCACTCGATTCGATGATCCAACTCGCCCCGGATCTCCCCGCAGGTGACGCGACTCCGCATGATGGCGTGTTCCATCTGGCTCGCGGGATTCAGCATCGTCTCGCGGAAAACCCGGACCAGGCTCAAGAGTTTTTCCAGCACATCGCCGCCGCCTTTGTCGTCGTCGCGCTCAATGAGCGGTTCGACTGCGCTGACGAGGATTCACCCGGCTCCGATGTCGAAGCCTTCCTTACTACTGCGTGGCGCGATCTCGAGAACGCCCCCGCTCACCTGCGTGAGATGCACCCGCAGGATACCGAACGCCAACGCGCCGCCCATGATCTCGCTTGCATCAAGCGCGATCTCCCCCAACTCCGCGAGATGCTGACCGACATCCGCAAGCACCTCGCCGTCGCGCTGGATGATGGTACGTCGTGGCAGTCGCTTGCAAACATGGCCGCCAATGCTTGCAACTATGAGCGCACCATCCGCGCAAAGGAACTCAAGGCCGACGAGATTGAACTCCGGTTCCCCAATCTCCCCGCTGTGACCGTGTTCACCACGTAACCGGCTGATCCTGCTATCAAGTTGACCCGGCGCCGCGTGGCGCCGGGTTTCTTTTTGTCTCGCGGCGCCGACTGTGAGACTATTTTTGATGCGTGGATCCTGCCGCGTCTGCCCGGTTCGGCTGTGTTCTCCCCCAGGTATCGCCGCCCGGTGTAGCGTCATCATCCTCATTCCGGCGTGGTCAAAGCACCCGGCAAACGTGGCGCTCATGTGTCCAGCTGTCACGCGATCGGCTCCGGCTGTTTCCGATAACCTCTACTTATCGGAACTGACCGCGCATCGTGCCGGCCCGGGTTTTCCGATGGCTTGCAGCAGCTCGCCGCGTTTGCGTCGTGCCTGGACGCGCCGCCGCCGCTCGTCGCCGGCTGTCCGGCCCGTTTTCGCGCATCGCGCATCCCGCGCGCGTCGACAGGTGGGCATCGGGGCAGAGAGGGGCGCAGCTCGGCATTGAGCAACTTGCGGGACACCTTTTCTCACGAGGGGCGAGGGGTGAAACTCAGAGAGGACTCAGGGTAGAGGCAGATAATCGGGGGATGGGAGCATTGACGCACAAAGAGAGAAGGGCGCAACCGGGGAGGCGGCCGGGGTGGATAGGGGCAAAGGACCGAGGGGAGAGTCGGGGACTATGGGAGGTTGCGGAGAGGATGTGTGACGAGATAGCGGGGAGGATCCCGATGAACGCGGGGCAGCGGGAGATCCTGGGGGTGGTGTGTTTGAGGGCGCTGGAAAGGGGGATGCTCGAGGGGATCGGGATCTCACTGACGACTGAGGAAGTAGCGCAGAAGTGGGGGGCAACCAGGTGGGGAGAAGCGGAGAGCAAGAGCATGAAGGAGGTGATGCGGGTGCTGGCAGAGAACGGGCTGGTAGTGGCGGGGGTTGGGCGGTATTGGATGTGGGAGGGGGTAGCGGAGGCGCTGGGGGACGTATTCAGGGCGCGGGGGGTATTTGACGGTCCAGGGTGGTTGAGCGTGGCGAAGGTGATGGGGAGTTTGGAGAGGGGGGGAGAGCGGAAGGCGCGGCTGGCCCGGGAGAAGGCGCGACGGGCAAAGATGGAGCGGGAATGGGAAGAAAGGGGCTTGACAAAACGCAAGGGCCGGAGTAGAACAGTTGTATTACGATGATAGACGTGCTGGGATTCATCCTTGAGTATGAGAAGGCGAACGGCGAGTATCCGAGTTTGCGAACGATTGCACAAGGTTTGCACACATACGTGCTGTATGCCCACAAGTCGGTAACCGATCTCGAGAAGAAGGGGTATTTGGTGAGGTCGAAGCGGCAGGGGACAGCGAAGCGGATCATCCAGGTGACGGAGAAGGGCAAGGCATTTGCGGCCGGGACGGAGAAGGTGTACGGCTGATGGGGTGGGAACTGAGGCGACGGGCAGAGGCGGGGGCGAAGTGCGCTGGGCTGGCGCGGTTCGCGCTGGGGATCATTGCGGACGAGATAAGGGACGGGGATCCTGAGAAGGGAACGCGGATGCCCTACCCGGTATTGGCGGCTCGGATGGGAGTTCCGGTGAAGGGAGCGATACGGGCGGTGAAGGCGGCGGTGAAGGCGGGGGATTTGGTCAAGGTGACGGTGATTGGGGTCGAGAACACCTACCGTCTACCAGTGTCAAAAGTGGCAGTAGTGCCAGAAAAGGCAGTAGTGCCAGAAAGGGGTGTGGACCAGGGCCAAAAACGGCATGGGTCTAGTGCCAAAAACGACACTGGTAAAGGCACAGTAGTACCACCACCACCACCACCAGTACAGCAGAAGAGGGAAGTCCCGGATTTTGACGAGTTAGCCCGGGCGGGGGGACTACCTCTTTCCGGGAGAACCCCGAGAGCGAAGAAGGCGGCGGCCGCGGCGCAGGTGAGGCGCGACACGCGGTTTGAGTTGGGGGAGTTGGAAGAGGCGGCGGCGATCAAGACCCACCGGAAGCGGTGCGGGCTGTCGACGGGGCTGACACCTGGGCTGGCGCATCAGATCATTGGACAGGTGGGGGCTGACATCGCGGGATGGGACGCGGCGCTGTTGGACTGGATGAGCAGCAAGGGCAAGAACGGGCAACCGTATCGGGCCGGCAACGTGACGGGGCAGTTGGAGCGGTACGAGAATTTGAAGCTCCACGGCGCGGCGGTGGCTGCGGCCCCGGTGAAGAAGGGTTCGGCGCCGGTGAAGTTTCGCCGGCAGATGGAATACACGGAGGCATGATGACAGAGGCAAAGACGACAGCGGTGTGGATCGAGTCCATTCTGGAAACGGAATTGAGCCTCATCCCGCTTATGGTTGGCGTAGACGACGACAGCGCAGAGATTGGCGGGATGGACGCGGCGGCGCGCATCATCGCCGCCGAGATCGACGCGCTGACGCAGACAAACGCGCTGATGTTGGAAAGCGCCGAACGCGGGCAGGCCACCGTCGCAGAGTTGCGGGCGCAGATCGACGCGCTGACGGCTGACAACGCTCAAGCTAACCAGTGGCTTGTCAACGGCGTGGCAAAGATCGAGCGGCTAGAGAAAGAGCGCGACGAGGCGCGGGCCGAGGTCGAGCGGCTGCGGCCTGCGGAAGTTGACGCCTTATCCGCAGACGCGAAGGCATGGCGAACGCTGCGACGATATGAGCGGCTTTTAATCGCCGGATTTTGCTCATATGCAGACTTGAATTTTGCCAAAGCAGAAGCACAGCGGGCGGCGCAAGAGGCAACGACATGACACAGAACACACAGACGACAGCGGAGCGGATGGCGGCACTCGCCCATGACGTATGGGCGCGTTGGATGGCCTATATGTTCTCAAAGGCCACGAACCAGGCGGATGGCAGCATTGTTATTCCGCCCGATCTTGTGCAGCGGTGGGGGCGGCAGGCGAGGACGCTGTACCCCCATTTGCCGGAGAGCGAGAAGCAGTCAGACAAGGACATCGCCGCCGAGTATCTTGGGTGCGCCGAGATTGACGCGCTCACGGCTGAGCTTGCACAGCGCACCCTTGAGCGGGATGCGGCGCAGGAAACGCTGGGGATGGTCGGCAGGATGGCGAAGGCCAATCTTGACGCGAAGGACGCGACGGTTGCCGGCCTCACGGCTGAGCGCGACGAGGCGCAACGGCTCATCGGCATTTACAGCACCTCCAGAGACGCAGTTATCGCCCAGTTAGGCGAAATGAACGATGCGCTACGGGCCGAGGTCGATAGGTTGACGCATGGTTTGGCGCTTACCAGCGCGGTTGCGGCAGGGAAGCCTATCCAGTACGTCGGCCCGCTGGAAGGGATGAAAGAATCCCTGGAAGCCAGCTATCGCGGCGCGTTGGACGAATCGGCGCGGCAAATGGGGCAGATGAAGCAGATGATGGCAGACAACGCTCAAGCTAACCAGTGGCTTGTCAACGGCGTGGCAAAGATCGAGCGGCTAGAGAAAGAGCGCGATGAGGCGCGGGCAGAAGTCGAGCGCCTGCGCCCTTTGGCTGATGCGTGGGAGGCGCGAGAGGCCCAGCGCATCGCGTTTGAGACGTTCGACCGCGACCCAACGCCGGGGAACCATGATGCGCTGACCGACGCGAACATGGCGATGCTCGGCACGGGATTACGCGCCCGCGCCGTGAGGGGGGCGAAGCCGTGATGGAGATCATCATCGCCGTGCTGATATGCGCCGTGATCGTCCTCGCCCGCGAATACAGGATTGAACGCCGGTGGCGCATGGAAGCGCAGGCCGAGGTTGACGAATGGCGAGAGGCAGAGCGTAAGCGGCTGGTTGCGGCAGAACAGGCGCAGGATGAGGCGTTGTTTGCCGCTGACGCTGTAGAGATGGCCGGCAATCCCAAGCCGGCGCAATTCGGGGAGGATCATCATGGCTGAGAACGATCGAGTAAATGTTTACGTCGTACGCAACTTTGTTCAGCGCGGGTTTGAGTTTCACATCGTCGGTCTGAACTTGGCGAGTCGCACAACGAGCCTGGCGCGCCCGGTTGAGTTTGTGGCCGTTCCCGAATACACCACCTTCACCGAGCCAGCTTTTTCGTTGCGCCAAGAGGAAGCGCAAGGGCTGATGGATGAGTTGTGGACAGCGGGGATCCGGCCAACCGAGGGCGCAGGGACAGCCGGCAGCATGGCCGCGGCGCAGGCTCACCTGGCCGACATGCGCCGGATCGTGTTTGGCGCTCTAAAGTCAAACGGGACGATCACGGATGACAAGGCGGGTGGAGCATGAGTGACAACTATCGGATGCAGGCGCTTCGCCTGATCGCGCACAGCGCCGTGACGGATCTGGCGAAGTTGCTCGAGGACAAGGACCAGATCATCGCGGCGCAAGGGCGGGAACTGTCCGAGGCAAACGCCAACTTGCGTCATGCGGCCATACGGATCGAAGGGTTTCTTCTCGCGGCGAAGGACCGGGACGCCCTGGTGCTTGAGGTCAACGCTGTTCGCATGAGCAACAAAGAGTTGCAGGCGCGGATAGAGGCGGCGCAAACAGACGTTGCCGCGCTGAAAGCGCAGTTGCGATCTGCCTGGGGGCTGGACGCGCCGTGATTGACGAGACTACTCCCAAGAGCGAACTGGTTCGGGCGATGCAGACGTTGACGATTCAGGTCGGGTTGCCGCGGCCGGAGTCGGAGTTCATGTTCCATGCGTCCCGCCAGTGGCGGTTCGACTTGGCGTGGCCGGACGAGAAGATCGCTTTCGAGTGCGATGGGGGCGTGTTCAGCGGCGGGCGGCACACGCGGGGCGTGGGGTATGAGGAAGATTGCCGCAAGATCAACGAGGCGATTTTGTTGGGGTGGCGGGTATTTCGGGTGACGGATCGGCTGATCGACTCGGGACTCGCTTTGATGTGGCTCGAAAGAGCGTTTGGTAGAACCGTGGAGGTAAGAATGATGAACGTGAGGAAGAGGAAGAAGAAGCCGGTGATCCTGTTCGCGCAGGGGGCGCGGGTTGCGGTGGCGCGGCCCGGGCTTGGGTTGCCGGACATCGGGAGTGTGGTCGAGGACAGCGGCGACAAGCGGGTGATGGTCCAGATCTTTTCGCAGAGGACGCAATCGCTGGTAACTCTCCCGATTGACCGGAGCCGGTTGAAGGCGGCGTGATGATCATGGGCAGAGTTTCACAG
>Ga0154020_10002987_pt1 | contig 20534 bp, 16 predicted proteins | sample Klosneuvirus_201_FD_109709 | JGI IMG/M metagenome (GOLD analysis project Ga0154020, IMG submission 109709) | Active sludge microbial communities from wastewater, Klosterneuburg, Austria - Klosneuvirus_20160825_MG | ecosystem: Engineered > WWTP > Aerobic digester > Activated sludge | place... | reverse complement strand
TCACATTCCTGACAACTCACAAACAATGCGCCATTCACCCATTTGCAGGCCGCGCCATGCGCGCCACACCCAGGACAGCCGCGCCGCCAGGCCCCGTTATGAAAGCTTAAGGACATAGGGGGTGCCTCTTCTTCGTTGCTTCAATAGGGCATAGTGCTTCTGCGTCCATCGTTTCGTCCCCGCGTAGATCATCTCCATCAAAAACTGATCGCCGCGACAGGCCACCACCACCGCGAGCATGGGGCTGATCGCATTGGCCAGCCACGCGGCCACATCATCCAACCGCTGCTGAATGCGTTCGACCACCAGCCGGCATCGCATGAAGCCCTCGGTGAGTGCTTTCCACCAGCTCACCAACGGTGCCCGATATTTTTCATAGGATTCTGCCTCTCGCGTGGTCTCCCGGAAATCGACATAGGAACGCAAGACACCTACCAGGAAGGCTCGCCAATCTTCGGGGTCGAGCGTGAGCAGTGCCTTGGCGCAGGCTTGCGCCCGATCTTGTTTGAATTCCAGTTCCCATCGGACGCCGTACAATCCCGCGTCTTCTCGGCCTTTAGCTTGCAGTTCCAGCCGCTTGTCATAAACCCGCAGCATGGTTTGACTCTCTCGACTGCCGAAGTAGAGCGTCTCGCCGGTCCGGACGCCTGCCCGATGATTCGAGGCTTGAATGACTTTGAACTGCTTGGACCGGCTGACCACCTGTCCAGCTTCCACGGCCAGGCGAACGGTCTCCACTGCGACAGTGGCCTCCCGGTCGTCCAGCGCCACATCGATGCGGGTCACATGGCCTTTCTGTGCGAAGATCCACGCCAGAACCGCTTTCAGCTTCGTCTCATCCCACTGGGAAACAATCCCGGCGGACAGATCCACATGCACTTCCTTCGGGTTGCGAGGGGCACCCGTCCCAAGTTTGCCGACACCCGACTTGCCTTCCGTCATGAGCTGAGCGACGGGATAGCCGCGAAAGCCGGTCTCACTCTGGAACCAGTCGCCACCGATCAGCGTGATCACGTCGGCGACCTCCGCTTTCGGGAGCGTGAAGGCGAGCCAATCAATCGTTTGAGTGAATCCTCCAGGGACGGTCATTTCTTCCTCCTTGGCTTGGTAGCGATAGACGCCCCCGTCTTACCAAGTCGGGGGCGGGGCCGCTGCGCGCGCCGCCGGCTGGCGCCGCCGGTCGCGCTGCGCGGTCCCTGTACCCGTGTGGAGGAAGGAGACCGTCCCTGCCCGTTGCCCTGCATGGCTTCTTTCACCCGTTCGAGGTCAAAGCGCACAAACCGGCAGATCCGTTCCACCGGAATCTCGCCCTTCCGGTAGGCTCGACGAATGGACTTCACGCTGACTTGTAGTTCCAGGGCGAGTTCATCGATCGTTAACCATGTTTTCTTCATCGCGTCTCCTCTTCGGTTCTGCGCACGACGTATGAACGGACCATACGCAACGCCGCATGAGTGGTGAAAGAGCCCGTTCAGGGACACTAGGGGACAGTAGGGGACACTGAGGGACAGGAGTTCACGGTGGGAGAGAGAGTGACTGACAGGCTTGTTCAGGACGTGTGAGGAATCGATCGACGCATAACACAATCTTCTCATCTCAGGCGGGCGCGTACGAATTCCGCCACAGATGTGGCTAGGCAGTCACATCTGCCTATCAGACCGAAGAACAATACACCGACAGCACTTGAATAAATGGGCGAGACAAATTACGTATGCGAAACATTGGTGATCGTGTTTTTTGAGAGAAAAGGCCTCTAGGGCCGAAAAAAAGTCGCTAGGGACGAATGGCCCTATCTGGGTATAAGCTGTTCATCCGCCCCATCATCCCGCCCTGACCTCGACACTGCTCTGACCTCTGCAAGCCGGATGCGAAGACAAAAACCCTACCAATAAAGCGCAATGGACAGGAACGAAACGAACAAATAATGGAATTGATGGTGATGACGACAAATTGCAGAGCAACTGACACAACTTGCCTTTGTACACAAAATGCTTTCCAAATCTACTTCGAGTTGCATTTGACCAGAGGGGGCCGGAGAAGTTAATTCCAAGTGAATTAAGATGCGTAACACCGCGTTTTCCTGCGCATGTCTAGATGATTTAACGCAAGAAATCGAGTATTCTTTGTCCCTAAGACTAGCGTTCCCGCGTCAATTGCGTCGTCGACGCGAACGGAGTCGGTAAGAACAACGTTTTTGAAACGCTCTATGCGGCAGTGGATTGGTGTGACAATGACGAGGGCGAGCAAATGAGAGTACAGGAAGCACGAATTGGGAAAGGAAGCGTGATATGGCGCTAGGGCAAGTTGGCGCTCGCATCGAAGGCGACGTATTCCAGGGCATGGTATTCTGGCTCCACGCCGCCATGTTGCTGCGCCCCTCGTCCAGGGTCGTGCGCGTTTCGATCGAGCACGATCAGGCCGCTGGCGTGGACGACGTCTCCGTCCACTACGCTGCGCCAGGCGTAAACGCCGGTGGGCGCACTTGCTCTGCCGATTACTTTCAGGTGAAGTACCACGTTGATCGCAGCTCCGAGTACGCCGCTGACACCTTCTGCGACCCAGCGTTCATCGGAACCAAACGCTCGCTGCTTCAGCGGTTTCACAACGCGCGCGCCCGCCTGGGCAACGCCGATGGCTGGCATCGCCTGAATCTCGTCAGCAACTGGCCGTGGTCATTGACCGACAAGCTCGGCCCCTTACTGCGGCAGTCCGAGGAGGGCGCGCTGCCAGACCGCTTCTTCAGCGAAGGTCCTCGCTCGGACCTCGGGAAGATCCGCAAGGCATGGCGAGAGCACCTCGAACTTACCGATGCCGAGTTCGAGGACTTCGCTCGACGGCTTCGACTCCGTGTCGACTACCTCAGTCGCCCGGCCCTGAGGGAACTGCTAAACGAGCGTCTCATCAATGTTGGGCTGCGTGAAATCCCCGTCGACAGAGCCCAGAACGTCTACGACTCTCTGACGCAGCAGATTATCATGAACGGGACCAACTCGTTCGACACGACGACCTTCCGACAGTTCTGTGAGCGAGAGGACCTTCTCGTCGCGCTGCCACCGAGTGGCCCTGCTGTCGTCGGTATTCGCAGCTTCATGCGGTTCGCCGAGCGAATGGAGGACGAGTGCTCGTCGTTCGTGTGCGTGGCCGAAAACTTCGAGGGCCGCCACATCCGTTCCTCGGAAGCTTGGCAGGACGCGGTCTTGCCGACCGTGGGCTCGTTCCTGAAGGACAAGTCAGCGGAGCTGCGTGCGGACGAGGCCCACCTTCTACTCGAATGCCACTGCTCCGTTGCCTTCCTCGCCGGGTACGAGCTTGATCGGAAGTCCGGTAGACAGGTCTTCCCGGTCCAGAAGGGCGTCCGGAAGTCTGTCTGGAAGCCGGGGGTGGCGGTGTCCACTGCCACCACAGGCTGGACTACTACATCAATTTCAACGTCGCCCACCGGGGGCGATGTGGCCCTCGTAGCCTCGGTGTCTCGTGACGCGCTCGCTGACGCAAAGGCGTACGTCGAGAACATCGCTTCGATCGGCACGGTCGTCGATGCACGTCCTGCGTCTGGTGTTGGACAGCGCGCCGTTGCGAATGCTGACCATGCGCTCGCTCTGGCCGACACGCTTGCCGAGGTGATTCGCGCACACCGGCCGAGGAACGGTGGGACGACCCATCTGTTCATCGCGGCGCCCAACGCGGTCGCGTTTTTCCTGGGCCAGCACCGAGGCGCGTTGGGCAAGGTTCAGCTCTACGAGTTCGACTTCGAAGGTGAACGGGGAGGTTCGTACTCGCCGAGCATCCGCCTGCCAGTATTATGAGGGGGAACGCAATGGATCTATCGAACGACTTCAGAGAGTTTCTGCAGGAGATTCGCCCAACCGAGAGTCAGAGCGCCGACCTGCAGACGGGTCACAAGACGCTCCGTGAACGGCTGAACGCCGACGAGGACCTGAAGAAGTGTCTCGTCTCGGATTTCCTCCAGGGTAGTTACAAGCGCTCGACCGCCATTCGCCCGAAGGGCGAGCGGCGCTCGGATGTGGACATCATCATCGTCACGAGGCTATCTGAGGACGAGTACACGCCGGCAGAGGCGATGGACCTGTTCAAACCATTCCTGAATGAGCACTATAAGAACAAATGGCGGCAGCAGGGACGCTCGTTCGGCATCGAACTCTCCTACGTCGAGCTGGACCTGGTACTCACGTCAGCCCCGTCGGAAGCAGAAGTCGGCATTCTGCAGTCGGACGCGATCAAGAGCGACGACGCCCTTGAGGAAGCGAAGGACTGGCGGCTCCATCGTTCTTGGGTCGGGCTCGACTCGCGATACCGCAGTGATGCAAGGACGCTGCTGGCCAAAGCAAGGGACGAGCCTGAATGGAAATCTCAGCCTCTGCGTATCCCAGACCGCGACGCGGACAAGTGGGAGCCGACGCACCCAATCGAGCAGATCATGTGGACGCGCGACAAGAACGCGCGCACCGACGGTCGCTTCGTCAACGTCGTGAAGGCCATCAAGTGGTGGCGCGTCGAGATGTACGAGGAGCCTAAGCACCCAAAGGGCTTCCCGCTCGAACGCCTCATTGGGGAGTGCTGCCCCGACGGAATCGAAAGCGTCGGCGAAGGGGTCGTAAAGACGCTGGAGAAGATCGTGTCCGAGTACGCGCTGGTGGTCCGGGCCGGCGGCAAGCCGAGTCTCCCGGACTATGGCGTCTCCACGCACGATGTCTTCAAGCGGATCTCGACCGACGACTTCAGGAAGTTCTATGACCAGGTTAAGGATGGCGCCGTCCTCGCTCGTCGCGCGTATGACTCACAGGACCGCACGGAGAGCGGCAATCTCTGGCGCGACCTGTTCGGCAGCAAGTTCCCGAAGCCGCCGGAGAACGGATGTGGTGGTTCGGGCGGCTCGGGTCGTGGCTACACGCCGCCAACCGGCCCCGCCACTCCGGGGAGTGGACGCTTCGCGTGATTTCAGCAACCGTCTTTCTCCCGCCTGCGATCCAGCGCGGCCTCCGTGGCCTGCGCAGCGTCGCTGCATGCGCGGTCGAGTACGGCCCGCGCTTGCACGCCACGTCGAAGCGGTGGACCATCGCGTTCTCCATTCAGCGCAACGCTGGGGCCCGCTACCTCGGAGCGATAACGCGCTGGTGCGCGCTCATTGACGCCAGCTACCCCTTCGGAGACGTCGCGATCCATCCCGCCACGGAAGGCGGGATCATGGCGACCTTTCCGCATCAGTTGCGGAACACGCCGAGCAACCCTCCGCAACCATGGCGCGAGGGCAAGCTGTGCCTGGATTCGCCTTTCGGTGGCGAACGCCGCCTGACTGCCGTTCGTGATCCCGTCGGAGATGCAGACTCTCGCCTGCGGTGGCATGTGGAACGCGCACAGCTCTGGCTGGAGCATGCGGCCAACGACCAACTCTTGGCCTCGGGGGACCCTTTCGAGCTGCCGGCGACGCCCCCACTGACGAGGGTGCCGGAGTGGGAACGCCATCGTGTGGTGCACGATGAGAGCGCGTCCTCATTCGAGGCCTGGCGTGGTCAGGAGGGAGCGTTTGGTACCATTGTGCTCGGAGCAGTAACGGACATCGAAAACGCAATTGGTGTGGGACGATTCGCTGCTCGAAATGACGAGACCGTTCGTGAGTGGATGGGGCGCAAGCTCGCAAAGATGGACCTTACGGGCTTTTGGTGGCTGTTGCCTTCCCCCATTGTCCTGCCACCCTGGGAGTCCCCCGCTACGTGGGGACAGCTTCGGCGCGCAGTAAAGGCGCAGGGGCTGAACGTCGACGACGTAATTCGTTGGCTGCTGCCTTCAGTGCGAGGCTCGCGCAAGAGCAGCTTCCTGTTGATCGGATACCCCATCGCCTTACGCGTTGGCGAACCCACCTCCGAGGTGCACTGGAACACTCTCTTACTTCCGGGTGTTCCGGAGGCGACAGGTCAACCTCGTGGCTTCCGGCCAAACGCGCGTGGCTGGTGGGCTCGTGATCGCATCGAGTCGTTCGCGGACAAAGTGTCGCTCCAGTACCTGTCCACAGAGAACTGGAATCCCGACCGGCTCCAAGCGCGTGGTCGGCTTCCAAACGTGGTTTGTAACCTTCGCATCGCGCTGCTCGGTGTGGGTGCGCTTGGGTCGGTTCTCGCGGAGATGCTCGTCCGTGCGGGCGTGAGGGACATCGGGCTCTTCGATAAGGACCTGATCGCAGCTGGAAACATCTGTCGGCACACGGCAACGTTCAGCGACGTCGGAGAGCTCAAGGTGACCTTCGTTGCTCAGCGGTTGCGCCAGGTTTCGCCTGCCGTTCGAGTCACCGAGTTCCCTGAGGACCTGCCTACCTCCCAGAGTGTGCTGGTCGCGAAACTCGACGATTTCGACACCATTATCGATTGTACGTCGTCCGACGAGGTATTGATGCTTCTCGCGAGGGCATGGTGGTCGATCCCGCGCATCTTCGCATCGTTCTCGATGGGCTACGCCGGCAAGCGCCTTTTCTCGTTCGGCATGAGCGGTCACCGGTTTCCCTACAATGATTTCACTGATCGTCTGCGGCCGTGGCTCGAACACGATGCGAAGATATGGGCTGCGAGGGAGGAAGTACTCGAGGGTGCGGGCTGCTGGTCGCCGCTCTTCCCAGCGCGCCATGATGACGTCGTTATGGCAGCGGCGACGTGCGTGAAGGAACTCGAAACGCTCGTCGCCAAACGCACCATAATGCCTCGGTTCCGAGTGTTCTCGCAAGAGTCGTCCGACGATGGTTTTCAAGGATTCCGCCTGGAAACCGCCCCTCCTGCCGTGGAAGCGATGGCGTTATGAAGACATGGAGTGGCAAGACGGAGGACGGTACGTTCGCCGTCGAGTTCCATTCGTCAGTGCTGAGCATACTGGATCGATACTGCCGAGACGCGGGCTCATCGGAGACGGGCGGCATCTTGGTGGGGCGCTACTCTGAAGACCTGTCCATGGCCTTCGTCCGCGAAGCCACTCCACCGCCGACGGATTCACGCCGAGGATACGCGTGGTTCGTGCGAGGTGTGAACGGTCTCCGCGAGATGCTCAACAAGCGCTGGCGAGCCACGGAACGCACTTACTACATCGGCGAGTGGCACTTTCATCCCGCGACCCACGTCGAGCCGAGCAGCGACGACTTCGAACAGATGATCAAGATCAGCCGCGCCAGGGAGTATGAGTGCAAAGAGCCGCTGCTCCTCATACTTGGCACCAGGAAGCAGGAAGGACAGCGGATCTTCCGCGCCTTCGTCTTTCAGGCTGAACACACGCCACTCGAGCTTAAACACGCTGGGATAGCGGATCAGATGCCAGTAACATAAGGTCCGAATATATGACCACTCTGCCTCTCCCTAACAAGCGCCTCCACTTTGAAGCTCAGTTGGATATCGGCTGTGCCTTAGTTAACGGCGCCTTTGAGGTTCAGTACCGCAGCGGCCAAACCGTTGATCTCATGTTGGTTGAGACGCACCGTTCGCTTGTGCAGTTTCTCATGCGGCTTCTGAAGCAGCTCCAGCGATTGGCTACGGCACCCGCTATCAATTACGACGCGTATCTGGAACGGTTCCAGCAAGAAGGGAATGTTCAGTAATGATAGAGCAATTGAAAACATGAAACTCACTCTTCAACAACTCGAAGCTCATCTCTGGGGTGCGGCAAACATCCTCCGCGGGAAGACTGCCGGTCAGGATTACAAGAACTACATCTTGTCTCTCATGTTCTACAAGCGCCTCTGCGACCAGTGGGAGTGTGAGGCGGACGACGCGATCGCCGAGCTGGAAAAGCAACAGCACCGCTTGTTTACGGAGAAGGAAAAGGCTGTCTTTCGCAAACGCGGCGAACATCGCTTTCAGATTCCGGACGGCTCGCGTTGGGGAGATGTCAAGGCCGCGTCGACGAACATTGGCGAGGTGTTAACAAAGGCGATGCGTGCTGTAGCCAACGCCAACGATGAATTGCGCGGGGTCTTCACGGTGGATTGGAACCAGCCCGCACCAGATGGCTCCGGCAAACCACTCATCCCCAACGAGGTCGTGCATGCACTCATCCAGCACTTCGACGAGCACGACCTCTCGAACAAAAGCGTCCCGTCGGACGTGCTTGGCCGGGCCTACGAGTACCTCATCAAGAAGTTCGCGGACGATGCGGGCGCCAAGGCTGGCGAGTTCTTCACACCCCCGGAAGTCGTGGACACCCTCGTCCGCATTCTCGAACCGCGCCCGGGCGACACAGTCTACGACCCCACCTCTGGCTCGGGCGGCATGCTGGTGCACACCGCCGACTATCTTCGTGAGCGTGGCCAGCACGCCACCAGCGCCCGCTACTTCGCTCAGGAGATGAACTGGGGTAACGCCGCTATCGGCAAGATCAACTCGGTGCTGCACGGCCTCGAAGCGGACATCAAGGCAGGATCCAGCACCATCACCGATCCTCAGTTCCTCGAAGATGGGCGGGTCAAGAAGTTCTCGCTGGTCCTCGCCAATTTTCCGTTCTCCGATGAGTTCTGGTGGCTGAAGCCGGAACAACAGACCGACGACAAGAAGAAGAAGGACAAGCTCAAGAAAGAAATCTTTGGCAAGGAGGGCTTCAAGGATCCGTTCGGTCGCTTCGGCCGCGGCACAGGCTTTAAGGCGCCCCCGGCCGGTTACGGCGACTACGCGTTCATCCTGCACATCCTGGCCTCGCTCACCGACGACGGTCGTGCCGGCATCGTCTGCCCCCAGGGCGTGCTGTTCCGCGGTCAGCCAGAGGTCGAGGAGGAGACCGGCGAGTTCGACGACGATGGTAATCCGAAGATGAAGCGCCGCAAGGCCGACGACGAGCATCTGATCCGGAAGGCGCTTCTGGAATCGAGGCTTATCGACGCGGTCATCTCCCTTCCGCTCAACGTCTTCTACGGCGCTGGCGTGCCTGCCTGTCTCCTCATCCTTCGTAAGCAGCGTCCGCACGCCCGTCGCGACCAGGTGCTGCTCCTCTATGCGGCGTGGCACTATCGGGAACTTTCCGCACAGAACGAGCTCCGCCCGCAGGATGTGATGAGGATGCTCGTCCACTACCACGCCTACGGAGACGCGGCGAAGGTGCCAGGCCTTGTCGCCGAGCACAGTGGGCGTATCCGCAAACAGATTGGCCTACGTGAGGAGGACGAGGTTGGGCGGCTCGAGGCGGAGTACCAGTTTCACGCCGACAGGCTGGTAGCGCTGGACGCTGAGCTTACCGATGCGCACGCTCGGATAGATGCAACCAAGACGAAGGACGAGAAGGCCAAAGCTGCGGCTGCCATCGCCAAAGTGGAGAAGCAGCGGGAGAAGGTGGCCGCGAAGTTGTCCGAACGCGATGAGCGGATCGCCGAGGCTCGGCGTCGTGCAGAGGATGACCGCAGGGACGTGAGCACAGTGTGCGAAGAACTAATCGGCCTCTACGCTGATTTGGGCGAACTGCTAAAGCACGCCCGCGTCGTCGGTCTCGATGAGATCGAGGAGAACGAATTCAACCTGAACATCCCGCGCTACGTGGACACATTCGAGCCGGAGCCCAAGATTGAGGTGAAGGATGCTCTGAAGGCGCTCAGGAAAGCGGAGGCAGCGGGAAAGGACGCGGAGACACAACTAGCAGGTTTGCTCGAGGCGTTTGGGTATGCGCAGGACTCAGAATGCTGACGCTCACAGAAGACACGATGCTCGGAGACATCCCCGGTGACTGGTCCAGCAAGCCGCTACTCGAAGCATTGAGTGAGCACTACCCGGGAGACTGGGGGGAGGACCGCGGGCCCCACATGACCAAGGTTCTGCGCTCCACCAACCTGACGAACGAGGGCCGGCTTGATCTTGAGAACATTGCTCTTCGGGCGTTGCCGCAGAAAAAGGCCGAGCTTCTGGCCCCAAAACGGCACGACATCCTGTTGGAGCGGTCTGGTGGCGGTCCCGGTCAACCAGTGGGACGCGTAGGTTTCATAGAGGCTGATATGCTGGGCCATGGGTTCTCTAACTTCCTGCATCTCCTCCGGCCAAATCCAGAAAAGATCAATCCGCGTTTCCTCGGGTGGGTCCTCTATCGAATCAACCAAACAGGCCGGATCATTCGGCTTGAACAGCAGACAACGCAGATGAGGAACCTGAACTTCCGGGACTACCTCACGATGCCGGTCCCAGTCCCTCCGCCCAGCGAGCAAGCCGCTATCGCCCGCATCCTCGACGCCGTAGAGAAGGCGCTAGAGCGCATCCGTGCGAGGCTCGCAGCCGCCAAGACCCTCGCTGCCAGCCTTGCCGAGGAGGCCGTATCTGGCAAGCTGATCACTGCAGGAATGCGCTCATGCGAAGGTAGTGTGTGGACCCATCCGCGAATGGGAACTATCCCAACAGGCTGGTCTGTTGACCGGCTAGGAAAACTGTGCGCGCGAATTGTAGACGGTACTCATCAAGCGGTTGAGACTAGCAACAATGGCGTGCCGTTTCTCTACGTCTCCTGCATAAGGGAGGGGCGCATTCTATGGAAGAATGCGAGCTCCATTACTGAGCGCACCTATACGCGCATTTCTAAAGGCCGGGAGCCACAGGCCGAATGCGTTTTGTACACCGCTGTGGGCTCATATGGGAATCCCGCTCTCGTGTCGACAAGCGATCGATTCAGCTTCCAGCGGCACATCGCAATCCTTTATCCGAAAATCACATGCTTGCGCGGGGGCTATCTAGCCATATGGCTGAATAGCAGTAAGGGTAGACGATGGTCCGAGATACACGCGGTCGGTAATGCCCAGAAAACCGTCACCCTCACTGAACTCGGGAAGTTGCTCATAGCGTTTCCGTCGCCCGAAGTGCAAGCGGAGCTGTGCAAAATAGTCGCAAGTGCCGATGCTGTGGTTGATGCGATCAACGATCAGCTAGATGCGCTTAATGACCTGAGGCGCAGTTTCATGCACGATCTCCTTACCGGCAGGGTGCGCGTCACGAACACGATCAAGGCGGCAGCACCATGAGCGAGTATGGCTATGTCGAGCAGCCGATCCTGACCTGGCTCTGTGGCGAATCTAAGGCTCCGAAATATGGCTCGGGGGGACTGGGGTGGACCTATCGCGACGAAGCGGCTATGGCTGCGTTCGACCGCCCCCTGGAAGACCCGGTGGTGGAGATGCTGCTGGTTGCAGCGATCCTGCGCATCAACAGCGACGTGAAAACCGAGGTGCAGGCGAAGCTAGCCGTGGCGGCGCTGCGCAAGACAATGTCTCACCCGGATCGGCTCACGGCGAATCGCCAGACGCTCGATCTGCTGCGAGACGGAGCGAAGATCACGCTTACTCCGGGCGAAGATGCGAAGACCGTGCACTTCATCGCCTTCAATCCCGCGCGGCAGGATCTAAACGACTTCACCGCGACTAACCAGTACCGAGTCCAGGGCGTGAAGCAGTGCCGCGAAGATACGGTGCTACTGGTGAACGGCATTCCACTCGTAATCGCCGAGTATAAGAGCTACGTCACCAGCAGCAAAGACTGGCGCGAAGCGGTGCATCAGCTCCATCGCTACCAACGGCAGGCACCGTTGATGCTGACGCCGAATGTCTTCTGCGTGGCCGCCGACGAGGATGAGTTCCGCTACGGCACGGTGCTGTTTCACGACGCGAGCAACGAGGACATTGAGCGCCACCTCGACTTGTGGAGTCGTTGGCTGAGCCTCTATCCAGACCGTCACGGTTGGTGGAACGAGCCGGAAGCGGTCGATCCAGACGATCCGTTGGATGCGCCGGTGAAGGGTCTGCTGCGGCTGAAGCCCGCGAACCTGCTCGACTTCCTCCAGCACTTCGTCGTCTTCGAGACCAAGAAAGGGAAGACTGCCAAGAAGATCGCGCGCTATCAACAGTTTGAAGCAGTGAACGAGTTGCTGGACCGCACGGTCTCGCTTGCGGGCCGCTCTATGACCGCCCAAGATCGCACAGGCCTCATCTGGCACACCCAAGGCTCGGGCAAGTCGCTCACCATGATCTTCGCTGGTCAGAAGCTCAGGCGGCACCCGTCATTGAACAATCCCACAGTCCTCATCGTGGTGGACCGGCGAGACCTGAAGACGCAACTCTCCGATGACTTTGACGCCTGTGACTATCCCAACGTGGAGAAGGCGCTGGGTGTCGAGGACTTGACGAAAAAGCTCCGCGCCGACTGGCGGGGTACGCTGGTGACAACCGTACAGTCGTTCCAGAACATGGGGGATCTCGCTCCGCTCACACGCGATAACATCATTAGCATGGTGGACGAATGCCATCGCTCGCAGAAGGGCGACGGCACCGAGAGCTACGCGATGACGATGCGCGTGAAGCTCGCGAACGGGTTCCGCTATGGGTTCACCGGCACACCGATTGACCGAACAATGCAGAACACGCACCGCGACTTCGGTCCGCTGAAGGATGGCCTGCAGGAACGCTACTTGAGCTACTACGGCATCCGGCGCGCGATCCAGGACGGAGCCACGCTAGAGGTGCACTACGTCCGAGACAAGGTGCCGTTCAAGGTGGACGAGGCGACGCTGAACGTCGGTTTTGAGCGAATGTGCGCCGAGATGGAGCTGGAAGACCAGGAAGCGAAGGACTTCGTCCAACGCCAGCGTGCGCAGTGGAAGGAATTGGCTCGCCATCCGGAGCGCGTGGACATCGTGCTCGAGAGGATGTTGGTCCACTTCCTGGAGCACCCAGACCCCAACGGCTTCAAGGCTCAGCTTGTCGCCGTCGATCGGAAGGCTTGCGCCGTATATAAGGACGCGCTTGACACGAAGCTGAAGGCGCGCGGCTTGCCGGCTGAATGGTCCGACGTGATCATTTCGGCGGCTCAGAATAGCGAGCCGGATGTCGAGCGCTTCGAGTACACGAAGGCGAAGCAGGACGAGCTGATCGACTACTTCAAGCTCACACCCGCGGAATGGGAGGCCTGGAATCGCGAACGGTTCGGCGAGGATCGCAGCCGCTGGCGTCCGCCGCTCAAGATCCTCATCGTCTGCGACCGGCTGCTGACCGGATTCGACGCCCCGGTCGAGCAGGTCATGTATCTCGACAAGCCGCTGCGAGACCACAACCTGCTCCAGGCCATCGCACGCACGAATCGACCGTTGCCGGCCATGAAGAAGCGGACCGGCGTGGTGGTGGATTACTTTGGGGTGTTCACGAATCTCGAAAAGGCACTCAACTTCGATGAGAACATTCGCGAGGAATCCCTGATCGACTGGGACGCTCTTCGGGCGCTTATTCCAAACGAGGTAACACGCTGCATGGAGAGCTTTTCCGGAATCACGCGAGCAGATACGCGCGAATGCCTGCTCGCGGCACTGCGTCGGCTACGTGATCCCGAAACAGCCAAGCACTTCGAGCACAATTTTCGGAGTCTTGAGCGGCTGTGGGAGGCCGTTGCACCAGACCCCTGTCTCTATCCCCACCGGTATGAGTACAACTGGCTCTGCGGAATTTACGTCGCGCATCGGCGTCGGCAACGCGGCAGCAAGGACACGTATGGGGAGCTGTCGGCGAAAACGCGCCAGCTTATTCAGGAAAACACCGTGTTTTTCGACATCGCCGAGTCCCTGCCGGTGTTCAAGATCGACAAGGACTACGTTGCGAAACTGGATGAGTTGCCGACACCGGCGGACAAGGCTGCGGCGCTTGAGGCCGTGTTGACCGCTGAGCTCTCGGAGGATGATCCGAGTTTCATCTACCGGCAACTGGGCGAACGTCTCCAGCATGTGAAGGAACGTAAAGACGCCAGCGACGAGGCGACGGCAAGGCGGCTACGGGAACTCGAAGAGATTGCAGCGAAGGCCGCCACCACGAAGCAAGAACCAGAGCGCCTCAATCTCACCCAAGCGGGAGAGTATGGCCTATTCACTATCCTTCGTGCCCATGCGCCCGCTGCTGAGGAGGCCTACGTCGCTGATTGCGCGAGACGGATGGTCACGCATTTGAGGACTAACCAACTCTTGGCAGCAGGGTGGAGCAACTCGATAGGAGGCCGAATGCGCATCGAGCAATCATTACTGGCTGAGTCTTGGAACCCGCACTATGTAAAGCTCGGCTTCGACCCGGACATTGAAGATCCAGCCTTCCTTAAGCCCGCAGTAGGTGAACTCGCCAAATCGGATGGAGTTGGCTGACGCCATGAGGATAACCACGCAACACCACATTCAGCTTGGTGGCCGCCGAATCGACTACCGAGTGGTGCATTCTCCGACCGCCAGTAAACTTCGGCTGCGAGTCGGGCCTAATGGCATGGAGATTCTGCAGCCTTCCGGCCGAGGCAGTCAGGATGTCTCCCAGTTCATGCATCAGAACGCGGGGTGGATTATCGCTCAGCTCAGGCGCGTTGAGGGGTTACATGATGTTCGGCGTCCTCAGAAGCCGAGGGCTGGGGAAATGCTCTTTCGCGGAGAACCCACACGGATTCGGATCGAGACGACGCCAAGCAGAGCCCGCGGCAATGCCGTCTCGTTTTTAGATGGCGCAATCGTGGTGCGACGCGGATACGGGTCACGCACTCCAGTCACCCGCAGCCTCGAGAACTGGTTGCGGAAGCAGGCCCGGATCGATATCGAGAAACAACTGGCCGCCGTCACGATGCGCCTGCGACAGCAGCCTCAGCGAATCTACGTCATGGGACAACGGACGAAGTGGGGGAACTGTTCCTCACAACGAAACCTTTCTTTCAACTGGCGCCTCATCCTCGCCCCGGACTTTGTGCTCCGCTACCTAGTTACACATGAGGCGGTCCATCTCTCTGTACCAGATCATTCTGCGAAGTTTTGGCTTACAGTACAGAGTCTTTGCCCAGAGACAGAGCGCTCTAAACAGTGGCTTTCAGCCCATGGACAGAAGCTGACCGTCCTACGGATAGAGTCTTGTTTTTATCAGACCACGGTACAAAGCTTGAAATGCCCATGAGAGCTATCCGCGCGCCATGCTGATTAGGGAGTTGCAGTAGCTACATCACACCCCATCTTGAATGACACGTATTGATACTATGGACTATCTATCGCTTGCTCTCTCCATCGCCAATCTATCTCTGATCTGCTTTGGCTTGTTGTTTCTTAGAAATTATATCCCGTCATACCTCAATGAAAAAGGTAAGAACCTTGCAACGAAGGAAGATATCGGGTTACTCACTGACCGGGTTGAGCGAATCAAAGCTCAATATGTAGCGGATGTTGAAAGGCTTAAGTCTTCCCTAACGCTGGATATTCACGTCATCCAGAAACGACGACAAGTCTATGAAGATATAGCGAAATCGTTAAGGGTGTTCATCGCTGGTCACAAAACTGGCGCCGAGGGCCAAAGTAGTTTTCTAGAGTGTTATGCCGCGGCGTGGTTATGGGTACCAGATCCTGTGCTCGTGGAGCTCAACCAGTTTCTGAACCTAATGATTACCCATAACAATAGTCCGCTCCCCCAAGAATCCTTGAGGGAAGCGTATGCGTCAGTTCTTCTTGAGATGAGAAAAAGTGCTGGCTTTGCAGAGACCGGGGTATCGAAAGACGACTATAAGTTCGTGCAGTTCTAGGTTTCGGCCACTGTAATCGGAAAGCATAGGCGGACGGAGTATTTTTGTTCGCCTCAAAGAACGCGATGACAAATCACGAGATCCTTGCGGGATTTATCCAGAAGATCCCGTCGGAGTATCCAAAGCACATGCTCTGTTTCTTCGCCGCAAACGCGGCAAGAGGAAATATCCTTCCATTCACGGAAGGCTTGTTAAAATGTGTGGGTACTATTGAATCAGCAGCCCCGGGATATGCAGATGAAATGTTTTCTCGAATTGCAGCCATTACAGGAAAAGGCGAGGATCAATTCGAATCGATCATGGAAATTTTATGCGAGATTTTCGTGACGGCAGGGGCTGTGGAAAAAGCGGATAGCGAGGGCGGAAAAATACTTTTTAATCATGAGCCTAAAAGATATGGCATGAACAAACCGCTAAAAAATCCGGAGTTTGAGGTGCGGTTCTCAGGTAGCTGGTGCGGCGTTGAAGTTAAGACGCCTCGGCTCCTCAATCATTCACGGTCCCGCGCGAGCCGACCCTGGCAGTTTCTCGATAGATCAAATCCAAGAGAGGTGGTCCACGCTTTTGAAAGTACTTTACCGAGGGAACTCGCAGTAAAGGATTTCCTGATTTCAGCAGAGGCTAAATTTGCCGACTACGCGCTTCACCGACCTGACGCGTTTAGATTACTTGTTATCGTGTGGGACGATTTTTGCCAAGAACCTATTTCAGCGCTATTGAGCCCCCCCTCCGGATTGTTAACACCAAACTCTTTCCTTTCTTCAAACGGTAAGGCAGTCACCTTTTCAAATATAGATGGTATTGTAATCATCCGATATCAACATCAAATGGCTCGTGCACTCAGTTGCTCACCTCTTGAAGATGGCCTTACAGAAACATTTTGCTATCACCACAAGGGGTTTCCGCCAAAGGCTTTCATCTCAATTCCTGGAGGACGCAATGTTCCGCCCCCAATCATGGAGGGCCTCAACTTGGTTCTTCTTAAGGAGTGCCCCGGTAGCGAGTATGGACCTGCAGGTTATGTTATGTGGACTGGGGGGGAGGAGAGCTAATGTTGTTTGCGTGCCATAGCATCAGACAGGTGACCCTCCCCCGATTTCATTGACACCTCCGACCCTCGGCTATGACTCCCCAGCCGAGTATGAAGTGAGGACGGCAGTCGCTTAACCAGGTGTCCACGGAATTGGGGGAAGGCCAAGTTGTTCAAATGCGGACTGACCTGCTGCCAGCCCCATCAACATACCGAACTCTGTGTCGTTGTAACGGCAGCAGGCGAGAGAGTGCTAGCCAAGAGGGAGGCATTTAATGAATCAGACGGAAGATGGCGCGAAGCCGAACAGCGTAAAGAGTGATGGACAAGATTCTCTTAGCTCACGAGCGGATCAAGCTGCCCTCTTTTTTATTGCCTTCTTTATGGGCTGCATTGCCATGGGTTTCATGGCTGCGTATATGGGATTGTTCCCTCCGGTCACTGGTCCATTCGTGGCTGGGTCAGGAATCTCTACTCCGCACGCTGCCCCCACGCCCCCACTCACTGGGACAGAGCTTAATCAGTTGTATGCAGATGTGGTTGAATATCGAACGTTTTTGTACAGTTTAAAATTTTGGTGGCCCATCCTTACCGTGCTTGGATTTTCACTCGCCGGGGCCTTCGTGGTGTACTACGTTAAAACGTCTATAGCGGAAGCGAAGGAGACAATCACAAAGTATGTCAGACTCGATATCCACGATGATTTTGAGCGGAAAGTTAAGGCTGCCGATTCAGCCCTCGCCAGAGCAAGCGCAGAAGCTGCGTCATCTCTTTCAGAGGCTCGGGCCGATATCGAGTTGATGAAAAAGAACGTTCGCTCGGAGCTTGAGACGGCAACAGCTCGCACCGAACAGTCATTGAGCATAGTCTGCTGGACACAAGCGGAAGCGCTCTCTGCACAGCAGAGCGATGGTCAATCACCACCCGATACGCTGGGCGCACGATATAAGTTCATGTTGGAGTTTGCGATTATTTATTCCTTACGAGCATTAAAGAAACTGGACAATCTCACCACTCAGAATCGCCCTCCGGAGGACATTGTTAAGCATGTGGCATGGCGGAGATATATCTGCGCAAACCTGGCCTATTATTATGCTTCCGTGTACGTCATCTCGCGGTCTCTAGACGACTACAGTCGAAACGCGCTCGATTATGCCGCACAGGTCATTGATCATCTGGAAAAGATGGAAAATGGGCAGGAGAAATGGGCGCAAATCGACAATTGTATCTATGCTGTATTCAACTGCGATTCAAAGCACTGCGATCCCAAATTGATTGCGGGTGCGTTGACGATTTATGGTAGGTATCGGAAGGAGCTAAAAGAGTATCTCACACGAATAGAGATCGAGAAGTTGAGTAACCGGAAAATAGCAGACCTTGATACGTTCTACGAGAAAAACGGGAAGGTATGAAAAAATGCCTCCTCACTGAAGAGGAGGCGGTGGACCAGGGACATGTGCCATCACCATCTGATGTCCTCCTTATCTAAAATCATTTACACTCCAATGTTAATACACTTTCGGCGATGATACAAGTAGCCCACCCTTTATTGTCTATCTCCTAAGTTACGACAGATTATCATACATTTGTCTCGCATAATCAATCGCCTGAGTGAATCAAGTTGGTCTATGCGTTCGACGATGTCTAGCCCTCTTCGACACCACTGGATAACCGATCGTTCGAGCGTGGATGTGCAGTCAGGGACAAGCTAATAAATTAGTGCGCTCCTGATTGATCCACTTTGCAGGATATCCATGATGAACTGAATGGTCAAGGAGCAAGGTCAGTCATGCAGGGATGCAACCAATGCCCAGAGGCTGAGACGGCTTTAGCTCTTCCTTTGGGGGACGGGTCATCGAGGATTTGCAGTTATGATGCGTGTCCTATATCGGACAGCCTATTTGTAAACCATTGTAAAAGCTTGTATCAGGTTGGAGTCTTTTAGCACGTAAGGCATTGATTTTACTTATCGCCTGGGGCCCTTTTAAGGCGCAATTGAATACTTCCTAAGCCACCAGCCTAACCTTGCCCCTGAAGTCCACGGCCCAGGTCGTATTCGGCTGGGGCACCACGACCAGAGGCTGGCGCAAGCGAACCGGAAGCCGCTTCTTGGTCCGCCGTGGCAAATTTATCCGCAACTGTCAGTACGCCCGCCAGAGGCGCTTTTGGTTCCAGAGATGCCCATCCAGCCGGAGTCGATCACAACATTTCCAGAACCCCCACCGACTCTTGGCCGCCACCAGGGTCGTTAGGGCCGCGATGACTGGCGCATCCTCGCCGCGCCCAATCTACCAGCGGCCGATACTAGGTCGCTCGATTCAATCCCACGGCCCGACAGGCCCGCTGAATCAGAAGGTCATTGACCCTCACCAGATGCGTGACGACTTCCTGCCGTTTAGAAGGCCTTAGAGATTTTTTTTTGCGATGACATCCTTCAAGGCCAGGTTCTCTAACGACAGGTCGGCATACATCCGTTTGAGCCAGCTGTTTTCGTGCTCCAGTTCTTTGAGCCGCTTCACATCCGAGTCCTCCACCCCACTGACCCGCCCCGCGAATGTAGACCAAACGAGACCTGAGGAATTGGCCTGCGCATGATCGGTTTGAGCCGCCTATGCGGCGCTGCGAACCTACCATAGCTCACGTGAGTGTCTCCAGTATTCAGGTCCTGTCGGCTCCGCGGGTTCGGTCGCCAACCACTCTGCTGCAAAGGAGGCTGGGGCCTGATCCTGCAGTGAGCTGTGCGGACGCAGAACGTTGTAGTCCGCCTGCCAATGCGCTAATTTCTCCCGCACGTCCTCGAGCGTGAAGAACACGTCCACATTCAGGCACTCATCTCGAAGACGCCCATTGAAACTCTCGATGAAGCCATTCTCCACTGGCTTGCCCGGCCGAATAAAATCCAACTGAATGCCCTGGCGGTAGGCCCAGGCGTCCATGACGCGACTGGCGAATTCACTGCCGTTGTCGACGGTGATCGAGCGAGGAGCACCACGCTGCCGCACGATGGGTTCTAGGGCCTGCGTTACCTTCTCTCCCGTGAGCGATTGATCTGCCAGCAAGCAGAGGCATTCCCGCGTGAACTGATCGACGACGGTCAGGATGCGAAACCAGCGGCCATCCGCCACGCGCTCGCTCATAAAATCCATGCTCCACCGCTGGTTCGGGGCCGTGGCCACGGTCTGAGGCACGCGGGCTCGGCCCGCCGCCTTCGTGCGGTGTTTCGTCCGCACCGTCAGCCCTTCTTCGGTATAGAGCCGATAGATGCGCTTCGCATTCACGCGCCACCCGTCCCGTCGCAACAACACCGTGAGTCGCCGATACCCGAAGCGCACGCGGCTCGCCGCCAACTCTCGCAAGCGCATCCGTAACCCCTCCTGTCGATCCCGGTGACTTCGGTACCGCAAGGAGGCCCGCGCCAACGGCAACAGCCTCGAGACCCGACGCTCGCTGACCTGATAGGCCACTTGCGCCCAACGGGCCAAGGCCCGCCGGTCCCGAGGCCTTACAGCTTTTTTCTGACGATCTCCTGCAGCATGTGTCGATCCAGCGAGAGATCCGCCACCAACCGCTTCAGCTTGGTGTTTTCCTCGCGGAGCTGCCGGAGTTCCCGCAGTTCGCTGAGGCCCAGCCCCGCATATTTGCGCTTCCACACGTAGAAGGTCTGTTCGCTGATGCCTACCTCGCGGCAGACCTCCGCGACGGTTGTTCCACTCTCCACGTGCCGTAAGGTGGCCAGGATTTGCTCTTCGGTATGCCCCCGTCGTCGTCCCATCGTTGTGTCCTCCTTCTGGGTGAAGAAGACCACGCCGCAGGCCGTTTTCTCAAGTTCTCGCTGGCTTACTTTTCGGGTTTTGGGTCACCCAGAGGTGGCTCCGGTTGGTTGGACAGCCTAGGCCATTCCTTAAGTGGCGCCTGGCGAATTGCTGACTACGCGGCGGTCTGCCGTGTCGTCAGATGGTCATAGTACACCTGGTCTGGTG